>Ga0224534_1000705_pt1 | contig 20169 bp, 16 predicted proteins | sample 714E12024metaG_FD_172012 | JGI IMG/M metagenome (GOLD analysis project Ga0224534, IMG submission 172012) | Peat soil microbial communities from Stordalen Mire, Sweden - 717 E1 20-24 | ecosystem: Environmental > Terrestrial > Soil > Wetlands > Peat | place: Sweden: Norrbotten County, Stordalen... | reverse complement strand
CGCAGCCGCGCGGCGTCGTTGTCCGTCGCGAGGTCGCCGACAATCACGCCGAGGCGCAACCGGCCCGCGAGCTTTGCCGCCGTTTCGCGGATGAAGGTGGTCTTGCCCGAGCCCGGCGATGAAACCACGTTGAGCACCAGCAATTTTTTGGCGCGGAAGAAACCGCGATTGCGCTCCGCCAGCCGGTTGTTCTTTTCCATCAATGAGAGGTTCAGGCTCAACGTTTTGCCGCCGTGCGAGTGCCCGTGCTCGTGATGGTGGTCATGCCCGTGTTCGTGGGAATGGCCGCCGATTTTCACATCGCCGCCGCCGAGACCGCATCCACATTCTTTGCACATAAACTTGTTTGTATTTTCGTTAATTTTTCACCCGCCCTTCGACCGTCATTCCACGAAAGGGATCAAGGTAGGGCGCGTCACTCCGTGCGCGCCGCTTTTACCCGACACCAGCCCGGCGCGCACGGAGTGACGCGCCCTACCATCGTTGGTCGGCTTTCGATATTTCGTTGAACGAGTTCCGGTCAATTTATCTCCACCGAGGCGATTTCCAGTTCGCGCCCGCGCCGCAACTCGCCGTTGGGATTGTGGCAGCGGGGACATTCGCTGATGAAATCCGCGCATTCGAATTCCGCGCGGCAACCTGGGCACCAGCCGGCGGCGGGAACGGATTCCATTTCCAGCGTCGCGCCCTCGGCAATGGTGTCGCGGCAAACCACGTCGAACGCAAACCGCAGCGCCTCCGGCACCGCGCCGCTCAACGTCCCCACGCGCAGGCGCAGCGCCAGCACGCGGCTCGCGCCCGCCGACTTCGCGGCGTCCACCGCCATCCGCACCGCGCTTTCCATGATTGAAACCTCGTGCATGATTCCACCGGATATCATTCACCAAAAACCGCCCGCGCGCACACCTTCTTTTGACAATTCCTGTGCAAAGATTGGCAAGCGAAGGTTAAGGTCCGGGCTGGATTTGGTGTAGTATTTCATGGCGAATGAAGACATCCACCGTCAATCCGGCTGCCGGGAAAACCCGCTTGAAACTCGCTGTTCGCGGCGCGGTTCAGGGCGTGGGCTTCCGGCCGTTTGTCTTCCGGCTGGCGGAGGAATTAAAACTTGCCGGCTGGGTCAACAATTCTTCGCAGGGCGTTTTCATCGAGGTTGAAGGCCCGCGTTCCGCGCTCGAAAAATTCCTGCTCCGGCTCGAAACCGAAAAACCGCCGCGCAGCTTCATCCAAAGTCTGGAATCCTCGTGGCTCGACGCCGTTGGTTTCAAGAGGTTTGAAATCCGCGCCAGCGAGACCGGCGGCGGCAAGACCGCGCTCGTGATGCCGGACATTGCCACCTGTCCGGATTGTCTCCGCGAAATTTTCGATCCGAAAAACCGGCGACACCGTTATCCGTTCACGAATTGCACGAATTGCGGCCCGCGTTTCAGCATCATCGAAGCTTTACCCTACGACCGCGCGAACACCTCGATGAAGCATTTCGCGATGTGCCCGCAATGCCAGGCCGAATACGATGACCCGCGCAATCGGCGCTTCCACGCGCAGCCGAATGCGTGCCCCGTTTGCGGTCCGCACTTGGAACTTTTGGAGTGCGGCGACACGTCGCCGTTTTCAAAGCGCGGACATGTCCGCGCACTCCAAAATCATGACGCCCTGCTTGCCGCCGCCGAAGCCATCCGTTCCGGCAAAATCGCCGCCGTAAAAGGCATTGGCGGATTTCATTTGATGGTGGACGCGCGAAATGATGCCGCCGTCAAACGTCTCCGCGAGCGGAAACACCGCGAAGAAAAACCCTTCGCCCTGATGTTTCCGGCGCTCGAAGTCGTGAAGACGGTTTGCGAAGTTTCGCCGCTGGAAGAACGGCTGCTCCGCTCGCCCGAAGCGCCGATTGTTCTGCTGCGCCGCCGCGGTCAATCTCAAATTTCAAATCTCAAATTTCAAATTGCCGAAGGCGTCGCGCCCGGAAATCCCAATCTCGGCGTGATGCTGCCGTCGAACCCGCTGCATCATTTGCTGATGGCGGAACTGGACTTTCCCGTCGTCGCCACCAGCGGCAATTTAAGCGACGAGCCGATTTGCACCGATGAACGCGAAGCACTGGAACGGCTTGGCGGCATCGCCGATGTTTTTCTCGTCCACAACCGCCCCATCGTCCGGCACGTGGACGATTCCATTGTGCGAGTGATGCTTGGCCGCGAAATGGTTTTGCGCCGCGCGCGCGGCTACGCGCCGCTGCCGGTGGTCATTTCCGTAGCAACCGACGTAAGGAGGCTCGAACTTCAAGAACAGAATAGATCAGAGCCTCCTCACGTCGGCTGCTACAAAACGGTTCTGGCCGTCGGCGCGCATTTGAAAAATGCCGTCGCTTTGTCCGTCGGGAATCAGGTTTTCATTAGCCAGCACATCGGCGATCTGGAAACGGAGCCAGCGCACAATGCCTTCCGCCGAGTTATTGCCGATTTTGAAAAACTTTACGGGGCGAAACCGAAAATCGTCGCGGCGGATTTGCACCCGGATTATCTCTCGACCAAGTTTGCGAAGGAGTTTGGAGTTCCGCCTTCAGGCGGCGCGGCTTCCCGACCGGCTAAAGCCGGAACTCCGAACTTGCAGGCTGGAAGCCCGCGCTACGTTGGCGTTCAGCATCACATCGCGCACGTTTTGTCGTGCATGGCGGAGAATGAAATCGAGCCGCCCGCGCTGGGCGTTTCGTGGGACGGCACCGGTTACGGCCTGGACGGCACAATTTGGGGTGGAGAATTTTTCCAGATTGCCGATAAGCATATTGAACGCATTGCAAATTTGCGTCCTTTCCGGTTGCCGGGCGGTGACAAAGCGGTCAGAGAGCCGCGCCGCCCGGCGGTCGGTTTGCTTTACGAAATGCTCGGCGAACCGGTTTTTGAGCGAACCGATTTGCCGACGGTCGCCGCTTTGTCGAAAGAGGAATTGGCCGCCTTGAAAGCGATGCTTGTGAAAAAGCTGAACTCGCCGGTCACGTCCAGCATGGGCCGGCTGTTTGATGCCGTGGCTTCGCTCACCGGCCTGCGGCAGAAAATGCGTTTTGAAGGCCAGGCGGCCATGGAATTGGAATTTGTGCTGGACGGCATCGAAACAGACGAAAGCTACAACTTGCCACTCATCACCCATCACCCGTCATTCATTCTTGATTGGGCACCGCTGGTTGAGGCGATTTTATCGGACGTGCAAAAGGGCGTCGCCATTGGCAGAATATCGGCGAAGTTTCACAACGCGCTGGCCGAGGCCGTGGTGGCCGTGGCCAAACAAACCGGCGAGCGTCGCGTGGTGTTGAGCGGTGGCTGTTTTCAAAACCGTTATTTGACCGAGCGGACGGCGCGGCGGTTGCAGGCGGAAGGTTTCCAGCCGTATTGGCACCAGCGCGTGCCGCCCAACGATGGTGGGATCGCCCTCGGTCAAATTGTCGCGGCTTTTCGCGCGCAGCACGAAATCGTAAATCGTAAATCGTAAATCAAAAATGTGCCTCGCCATTCCAGGAAAAATTGAAAGCGTCACCGGCGACGACCCGTTGTCGCGGATGGGCAAAATCAATTTTGGCGGCATTCTCAAGGAAGCCTGCCTCGCGTATGTGCCGGAGGCGAAGGTCGGCGATTACGTCATCGTGCATGTCGGGTTTGCCCTGAGCCGGGTGGACGAGGACGAGGCGCAAAAGGTTTTTGGGTATTTGAAAGAGATGGAAGAACTCGCGGAGTTGGAAGAAAGGAGCGCAGGCGTCCCGCCTGCAAGCACCGGCAAAAAAATTGTGTAAAGCCGCAGGCGAGACGCCTGCGTTACATTGAAACCATGAAATACCTCGACGAATATCGAGACGGTGAATGCGCGCAACAATTTGCGCGCGAGCTTCACCGGGTCACGACGCGGTCATGGAAAATCATGGAGGTTTGCGGCGGGCAGACGCATGCCATCGTCAAGTTTGGCATTGATGAATTGCTGCCGAAGGAAATCACGCTCATTCATGGACCGGGCTGCCCGGTGTGCGTGACGCCGCTGGAGATGATTGACAAGGCGCTCGAAATCGCCGCACGACCGAACGTCATTTTCACCTCGTTCGGCGATATGCTGCGCGTGCCGGGCAGCGCGACGGATTTGCTTTCGGTCAAGGCCAAGGGCGGCGATGTGCGGATTGTTTATTCGCCGCTCGATGCCGTGAAGCTCGCAGAGCAAAATCCGGCGAAGGAAGTGGTTTTTTTTGGCGTCGGTTTTGAAACGACCGCGCCGGCGACGGCGATGGCGGTTTATCAGGCCGCGCGGAAAAAATTAAAAAACTTTTCGATGCTCATCTCGCACGTGCTTGTGCCGCCAGCCATCGAGGCGCTGATGTCGTCGCCGAATTGCAAGGTGCAGGGATTCCTCGCCGCCGGCCACGTCTGCACGGTGATGGGTTTCGAGGAATATTTCCCGCTGGCGAAAAAACACCACGTGCCGATTGTCGTCACCGGGTTTGAGCCGCTGGACATTTTGCAGGGCGTGCTGATGACGGTGCGGCAGCTCGAATCCGGCCGCGCCGAGGTGGAAAACCAGTATGCACGTTCCGTCCGCCGCGAGGGCAACCAGCCGGCGCAGGATTTGATCAAAAAGATTTTCGAGGTCGTCCCGCGCAAATGGCGCGGCATCGGGGAAATTCCGCAAAGTGGGCTGGGCTTGAACGATGAATACGGCACGTTCGACGCCGAGAAAAAATTCGGCGTCGCCGAATCCCGCGTCGAGGAATCTTCCGAGTGCTTGAGCGGCTTGGTTTTGCAGGGACAGATCAAACCGCACGAATGCCCGGCCTTCGGCGTGAAATGCACGCCGGAACGTCCGCTTGGCGCGCCCATGGTTTCAGGCGAAGGCGCGTGCGCGGCGTATTACCGGTATCGGCGGCAGCCGGATGCCATCGCGACAAAATGAAATGAGCGCCCAAAAACCAATAGAATTTTCCGGCGCTTGTCCGGTCCCGATTGCGCAATACCCGCACGTTTTACTGGCGCACGGCGGCGGCGGCAAGTTGATGCACCAGCTCATCGGCAAGATGTTTCTGGAGGCGTTCCGCAATCCGCTGCTGGAAACGCAGCACGACGCGGCGGTGATGGAATTGACCGGAAAGAAAATCGCGTTCACGACGGATTCCTACGTTGTGCGGCCGCTGTTTTTTCCCGGAGGCGACATCGGCTCGATGGCGGTTCACGGCACGGTGAATGACCTGGCCATGGCCGGCGCGCGGCCGGTCTATTTGAGCAGCGCGTTCATCATCGAGGAAGGGCTGCCGATGGAGACGCTTTGGAAGATTGTCTGCTCGATGCGCGACGCGGCGAAAAAGTGCGGCGTGCAAATCGTCACCGGCGACACGAAGGTGGTGGACAAGGGCAAAGGCGACGGGCTGTTCATCAATACCGCCGGCGTCGGCGTCATCGAGCACGAACAGAAAATCGCGCCGCAAAACGTCCGTTCCGGCGATGTCATTCTGGTCAGCGGCGACGTGGGCCGGCATGGCATGGCCATCATGGCCGTGCGCGAAGGGCTGGAATTTGAGAGCAAAATCGAAAGCGACTCCGCGCCGGTGGCCGATGCGGTTCTGGAATTGCTGCGCGCCGGAATTGAAATCCACTGTCTGCGCGACCTGACACGCGGCGGGCTGACGAGCGCGTTGAATGAAATCTCCGAGGCCGCAAACCTGACATTGCTCGTCGAGGAAAAATTAATCCCGGTGCGCGAGGACGTTCACGCCGCGTGTGAAATGCTTGGACTCGATCCGCTTCAAGTCGCGTGCGAGGGCCGGTTCGCGGCGTTCATTCCGGAGCGCGAGGCCGGGCGTGCGCTGGCCATTCTTCGGGCGCGGCCAGATTGCGCGGGGGCTTGCGCAATTGGCAAGGCGGACGGCGGACAGCCGGCGGGAGTTCTCCTGAAAAGCGCGATTGGCGTTCAGCGCATTCTCGACATGGCAAGCGGCGAGCAGTTGCCGCGAATTTGTTAAGGCTTGGCCTTGACGCCATCAAGCTTCGTCATGGTCCGCTGGAAAGTTTCGTTGGGCGTTTTTCCCGCCTTGACGGACACCAGCAGGCCGCGTTGCCGGTAAAACTTGATCAGCGGCAGGGTGCTTTTCTCGTAAGCCGCCATGCGCACACGGATGGCTTCGGGCCGGTCGTCCTCGCGCTGGATCAATTTCCCGCCGCAACGATCGCAAATGCCTTCGACGCGGGGCGGCAGGTCGGTGACGTGAAAGACCGCCTTGCAGCCGGAGCAGGTGCGCCGGCCGCCGAGCCGCGCGACGATTTCATCAATCGGCAGGTCGAAGTCGAGCACCGCCGTCAACGCCAGTTTTTCCTTCTGCAATAATTTTTCCAGCGCCTCGGCCTGGGCGACGGTGCGCGGGAAACCGTCCAGCAGGAAGCCGCTGCTGCAACGCAGGCAGCTCACGCGTTCGCCCACCATGTCCAGCACGATCTCGTCCGGCACCAGTTCGCCGCGGCGCATGAATTCCAGCGCGCGATTCAGCGCGGGGCTTCTTTCCCCGTCCGGAAGGGACTTGGCCGCGCGAAAAACATCGCCGGTGGACAGGTGGCAGGCACCGAGCCGCTCGGACAGCAGTTGCGCCTGCGTTCCCTTGCCGACGCCCGGCGCGCCCAGAAGCACCAGCCGCCAGGGTGTTTGCGGCGACGGTTGGGGAGTGATGGAGCAAAGCACACTGCCGCCTTTCAGCCAGGCAGCCCGGTCGTTTTTCACATTCATGACCGGAGCCTACAATAAAAACCTCCTTCGTCCAATGGAAACAATTCATATTACAAAAGATGTTTCTCTTTTGCCAAAATCTGCGAAATGCGCGGGCCGGAACGCCGTGTTTGCCCTGAAAACACCGCCGCCATTCCCACAAATCATGTCAAGTATTTGGCAATAACCGTGTAGTCCCCCAATCCGGCTGCGGTTAGTATCTCTAGTGAACATTGTGGAAGAAACTACTGACAAAATTCTGGTGACGAACGGGCAACTGGAAAAGAAGCGGCACCTCCCGGTGCGCGAAATCGCCTTTGACCGGCCGCGGGATTTTCTCAACAACCGCTTTGTCTATGCCGTGATTTCGCCGCGGGCGCGCGGCCTCACGCTGGGCGTCAACATGAACCCCGACCAGCGCTGCAACTTCGATTGCGTGTATTGCGAGGTGAATCGCGCCACGCTGCCCGAACAATCCACGCTCGATGTGGGCGTGATGGCCTCGGAACTTCACCGGACGCTCGGTCATATCCAGCAAGGCCGGTTGCGGGAGCATCCGCAATACCAGTCATTGCCGGACGAGTTGCTGCGGCTGCGCCACGTGGCGTTGAGCGGCGATGGCGAGCCGACACTGTCGCCCCAGTTTGCCGAGGTTTTGCAGGCCGTCGTCCACGTCCGCGCGCTGGGTGGATTCCCGTTTTTCAAAATCGTGCTCATCACCAACGCCACGGGGCTGGATCGTTCGCAGGTCCAGGAAAGCTTGAAACGACTCACCCTGTCCGACGAAATCTGGGTCAAGCTTGACGGCGGCACGCAGGAATATCTGGACAAGGTCTGCCGGTTGAAGGACGTGACCCTCGGGAAAATCCTGTCCAACATTTTGCATCTGGCGCGCCAGCGGCCGGTGGTCATCCAAAGCCTGTTCCCGGCCATCAACGGCGCGGAGCCGTCGGCGGAAGACATCGAACAATTCGCGCACCGGCTCAAGGAATTGAAGTCCGATGGCGCGCAGATTTCCCTCGTGCAGATTTATTCCGCCAACCGCCCCATGTCGCACGCCGAATGCGGGCATCTGCCGCTCAAAACACTTTCCCAAATCGCGCAGGTCGTCCGGCAAGTGGCCGGATTGAGCGCCGAAGTCTTTTGATTGCCGCCAAGGCAGGTGGCTCATTTTGAAGTTTGAAGTTCCGCCTTCAGGCGGTTCCGGGGCCGCATAAATGCGGAACTCCGAACAAAATGAGCCACACCTCGCCACAGGGCGCGGCTGCCGGAAAATCGCCTTGCGTGAAATAATTTCTGTTTTCCGGCTAGACAAATCTGTCCGGCAGGCGCGTCATTATGAAAATGCCCGCCGGACCGGACATCGAACGGCTTTACGACGAACACGCCCAGCCGCTGTTTGCCTTCCTCCTGAACTTCACCCGCGACGAGGCCGACACGCGCGACCTGCTTCAGGAAATATTCGTCAAGCTCGCGCGCGAACCGGAATTGCTGGCCGGTGTTCGCGACGAACGCGCCTTTCTCATCCGGCTCGCCCACAACGCGGCGATTGATTTGATGCGCCGTCGCGGCACGCGGGACCGGACGAGGGAAAATTTCGCCGCCGAAACCGTTTCGCCGTTTGCGCCGGCCAGCGATCCCGATGAAAAATATTTCCGCGATGAGCTGGCCAGCGCGCTTGTCGGACTGCCGGAGGAGCAGCGCGCCGTCGTGCATTTGAAATTGTGGGAGGAACTGACCTTTGAGGAAATCGCCGCGGCGCTGGACATTTCGCCGAACACCGCGGCCAGCCGGTATCGCTACGGCTTAGACAAATTGCGCGGCCGGCTGCGTCCACTTCACGAGGAAATCAAATAGTTTATGACCGCGCAGGGACGAAATATCAACGCAGAGGCGCAGAACACGCGGAGAAGCGCAGAGGGTTTTCACCGGGGTTTCTCCGCGAATCTCTGCGTCCTCTGCATCTCTGCGTTAAAAAGCCGTTTTGTGAAATGAAACCTGACGAATTTGAACAAAAACTTCAGCGCCAGCCGTTACGGCAAGTCCCCGCCGAATGGCGCACGGAAATCTTGGCGGAAGCGCGCGAGGAACAAACCATTCGTCATTCGTCATTCGTCATTCGCCATTCGTGGCTCTCAACTCTCAACCATCAACTCTCAACCATTTTGTGGCCTCATCCCAAGGCATGGGCCGGTCTGGCGGCGGTCTGGATTCTGATTTTTGCCGTGGATTTTTCGGTTCGCGACAAATCGCCGGTCGTGGCGGAAAAGGCCGCGCCGCCGTCGCCGGAAGTCATCGTGGAACTGAAACAGCAGCAACGGATGCTGGTGGAATTGATTGGTTCGAGCCAGGCCCGCGATGCCGAGGCACCAGGATTTTTGCCGCTGCCGCGTAGCGAGCGTATGGAAATTCTGATGACGTGAACGGCGTGTTGAAAAGCGGCAGAGGGCTGCCACAGTCCAAAACGCTGGTGCGAAATCGTGGACGTTGAAGCGGCGCGGAGCGTCTTGGAGTGCGCCAGTCCTCTGGCGCTGTGTGAGCCGCGAAAAAATTTATGAACGAAGAACCCAAAAGCATCTGGAAGAAATCGCGGAACGGGCCGCGCGCCTGGCTGATGGCGGTGGCTGCGACTTTTTTTGCCGTTTTGATTGTCACTCTGTTGATTCCCGGCGGGTTTAGAAATTTTTCGTGGTGGCCGGCGCTGATTTTCACACTCGTTGTCAGCGTGGTATCCGCCGTGTGTTTTGGTCTTTTGGCTTTCATCCGCTGTTTTTTTTGCTGGCGCAGCTTCAAGCGGCTGCTGTTTGGGTTGGCGTGTCTCGCCACGCTGATTGCGCTGATTTACGCCGAGGAAGACTGGCGCGGCTGGCACGCCTGGAACCAGTTCAAACACCAATGGGAAGCCAAAGGCGAACATTTTGATCTGGCCAGCGTGGTGCCGCCGCCGGTGCCGGACGATCAAAATTTTGCGCTCACACCGATTTGGGTTGAATCAATCAAAGCGGTGCTTGGCCCCAAAAATTCGCGGCGGTGGTTTGGAGATAAATTTCCCGACAATGGCCGCACCAATTTCACCGACCGGCTGGAATTAAATATGATGCGCAAAGAAGTTTGGGGATGGAAAGATGAGCCAACCAACGGCAACTGGGCGAAAGGAACCATCACCGACCTCAAACCGTGGCAGGCATATTATCGCGCCCCAGTTGAAACAAATCGAAATTCGACAATCGTGACCAATGAATTTCCAATCACGCCGCAGCCGCAATCGCCTGCCGAAGACGTGCTGCTGGCGTTGAGCAAATTCGCTCCTGCCATCGAAGAATTGCGGCAGGCGGGCCGGTTGCCCTACTCGCGATTTCCGCTCGAATACACGAACGAATCTCCGGCGTCTATTTTACTTCCTCATCTGGCCGCGCTGAAAAGGTGCAGTCAGGTTCTCGAACTGCGCTCCATCGCTGAATTGCAAAACGGCCAAAGTGAAAAGGCGGTCGCAGATGTGAAGCTATCGTTCTTTCTGGCCAATTCAATTCGCGCCGAACCGTTTCTGATTTCGCACATGGTTCGTATTGCCATGTTGCAAATCACACTCCAGCCGATTTACGAAGGCTTGGCGGAACACCAGTGGTCGGATGGACAACTTGTCGCGCTCGACGCGGAACTGTCGAAGCTGGATTTTCTCCCGGATTACAAGCTGTCCATGGACGGCGAAATGGGATGCGATGATGGGGAAATGGATCACCTGCGTCGTCACCCGGAACAGTTGCGAAGTTTGGGAGGCTACTATGATGAAGAAGAAGGACATGGCTATAATCTGGCCTTGCCGGGCGGGTTGATTGCTCGTTTGATCCCCGCCGGTTGGTTTTATCAAAACCAATTTCGCTGCGACCGCATGATGGTGGAATATTACATTCCGGTGGCGGATGTGAACCACGGCACTTTTTCTCCAGATCTGGCTCACCGTGGTGATGGCGCTGTGAAATCCGAAATCAAATCCGCCAGTCCTTTCAATTTGCTCGAACGGCTGATGCTGCCCCCGTTCGGTAATATCGCGAGGAAATTTGCCTGGGGTCAGGCTTCGGTGGATTTGGCGCGCGTGGCGATTGCGCTGGAGCGTTACCGGCTGGCGCGCGGAGAATATCCCGAATCGCTCGACGCGCTCGCACCGCAGTTCATCGCCAAAGTTCCGCACGACGTCATCGGTGGCCAGCCGTTGCATTATCGCCGCACCGACGATGGACAATTCGTTCTCTATTCCGTCGGCTGGAATGAGCGGGATGACGGCGGCGTGATTGGGCCCGAAAAGTGGCACAACGTGGACATCAACCAGGGCGATTGGGTCTGGCGGTATCCTGCAAAGGCAGAATGATGAAGGAAGAATGAAGAAATGTATTTTTTTGGCCGTTTGACGTAAAACAGCGCCCAAGGACAGCCCTTTAACTGCCTTTTTAAGGATGGCTCGGTGCAATTTGTTCAGAGCGTTCCGGCGTTTCAATTTATAACTGGCGGCACGTTCCCTGGATTGGGTCAAAACGACGAAGCGGTGCCAGTTCGTGAAGCATACGATCAGTTTTTCAACATGCTTGAAAATGGCAATTAGCGTATGCTGCAATCTGGTCGTTCTTACAACGACATTTTTTCGGCATCGCCAAAACTCGTGACCCCCCCCGAAATGTAACCATAACTCGTGATTATTGTTCACCAATGCAACCGATATTGTTAACCATTCACCAAGAACTTAAATCTGCTCGTGAATGCTTCGTTTCGATACTTGTCGGAACGAAGGAAGAAACAACATAACTGAAAAACAAAACTGCATAAAATGAAAACAAAGAGTAACATCCCTTGGAAGTTAAACCCGTTTGGCAAGGTCCTGGCGGCGACATCATTGGCCGTCTTGTTGCAATGCTCGTCCGTGTTTGCCACGACCTATTATGTGTCCACCACGGGCAGCGACAGTAATAATGGTGCTCCGAGCAAACCGCTTGCGACCATCATGAAGGCGCAATCACTGGCCTCGTCAGGAGACACGGTCATAATCAACGCCGGAACTTATAATATGGCCAACTCATACAACTCCATCCAGGACGGCGCTTATGCCGTGGTCAACCTCATCAACAAAAACGGGATCACCTACAAGGCGGCGTCGGGCACGCGTCCGGTGCTCAATTTTTCGGCCGTGAAGCCTTCCGGCTATCGCGTGGCCGCGTTTTGGGTGACGGCCAGTAGCGTCACGTTTCAAGGGTTTGATGTAACGGGCGTCCAAATTACGATCACCGGCGCCAATAACCAATCTTTGGGTTTCGCCGTTTACGGCGGCAGCAGTTGCACCTGGAACCAGGTGAATGTGCATGACGGCATGTGCGCCGGCTTTTACATTGAAAAAGCGTCGGCCAATAATACTTTCTACCAATGCGACGCCTACAACCTGACCGGCTTGGACAGCTATTCCTACGGTAACGCCGACGGTTTCGGCTGCCATCCCGCCGCCGGCGGCACGGGGAATGTTTACAACCAATGCCGTTCTTGGAACAACAGTGACGACGGTTATGATTGCCTTAACGCCGCCGAGCCGGTGACCTTCGAATACTGCTGGTCCTACAAGAACGGCAATAATGGCGGGAATGGCAACGGCTTCAAGGTTGGCGGATGGGGTTCCCAACCGCAAAACGAAATTCCCAACCCGCTGCCGGCTCACATCGTGAAATATTGCCTTAGCGCGGCCAACGCGGCCAATGGTTTCTATGCGAACCATCAACCTGGCCAGGCCGCCACTTGGACCTACAATACGGCCTATGACAACCACGACGGGTTCACCATGCTGGAGCGCACCGCCCCCAACTACAGCAGTTCATCGCCTCAAACCGACTCCAACGACATCTCCGGCGTGAAGGAAGTCATGCATTACAATTTGGTTTTTGCGGACACCTATGTGGACATTCAGGATCTCAACGAAAGTGGCAGTCTTGTGAGCAATAATACCTGGACCTCCGGCATCACTCCCCAAAACTCGAATTTCCAGAGCACGGACGCCAGCCAGATAACGCAGGCGCGCGAGTCCAGCGGCGCCCTGCCCAATATCACGTTTATGCATCCGGTCAGCGGCAGTCCCACCACGGGTTACGGCTGCTTCTAAGAATTACGGAATTCAGAAATTAGCAGGCTGGCGCAAGTTTTTTCGCCAGCCTGCTTTAGCAACAAACCAACAAAACCAAAAATGCAAACCCAGTAAAATCATGAAAAAACTATCAACCATGCTCCTGGCCTTTGGCCTCGTCAGCATAACCCTGTCGGCGTTTGCCGCCGGAACCGTCAACAATGACGCTTGGAGGACAACCACCTCGGGCGCTCCCATTTACGCCCAGGGCGGCGGCATCTCGAAGTTCGGCAGCACTTACTACTGGTATGGTGTCCAGTATGGGGGCGCCAGCTCGTATTACTCGAGCGGAACGCCGAACAGTGACACAAGTTTCGTCTCAATCAACGTCTACACCTCCAGTGATCTTATCAACTGGACGGCACACACCGGTGTGGTTACCACGTCAACATCCGGCTTTAGTGGCACAAGCTGGGTCGGTCGCATGGGCAGCGTGCTCTACAATTCATCCACCAAGCTATACGTGATGTGGGTTGGATATGTGGGGTCGAAGGGCAGTGGCGTGGCCTGCTTAACGTGCAGTTCGCCAACCGGCAGCTTCGTTTTGAACAATGTGCAGACCAACATTCCCAACGTTTATCACGATACTCCGGGGGACATGACCGTCTTCTGCGATGTGGATCATGGCTCGACACCCTATTTGATCTTCTCCGATCCGCACGGCCGCGAGCATGCCTACGTCGCGCCGTTCAGCTCGAATTACGAGACCATCGAAGCCGCCACGCTGATTTCCGAATGGCCGCAGGGGCAGGAAGCGAACAATATGTTTTGCCGGAACGGCGTTTACTACTATGTCATGTCCAATCTGGCCGGATGGAGTTACTCCTCCGCGTATTGTGTGTGGTCGAGCAGCATCCTGACCCCCAGCGACTACACGGCGGATGCCGCCTTTGCGGGAACCACCTCCACCTACACGTATTACTCCCAGGTCAGTTTCGTCATCGAGCTCATTGGCAGCTCGACCACGAGCTATATCATGTGTGGGGACCGTTGGGCCGACTTCAACAGCAATTATAAAAGCGCCGGACATGGAACGGGCTACAATGTGTGGTGTCCGATAACGTTCAGTGGCAATACGCCGACGTTTAATCCTACCAGCACGCTCACCATCGCTTACTCCACTGGCGTATTGACCTGGTAATTAACCAATGGCGAGCCTGGACAGATTCAAGACCGTATTCCAGGCAAACTATGATGACTATTACGGGCCATTGAAGCGATAAAACTCATTTTTTCAATGGCCTTTTTGATTGATGAGGTAAGATTCCTATGAGTTTTTGGTTCAATGTCAAAATCAGTTCGCTTATGGCGGCAGCCGCTCTTTTGCTGGCCGCTTCGCCATCCCGCGCCGAAGAGAAGCTGCTGCCTTTCGGCAAGGTGACCCCCTGCGAAACCGGCGTGCTGCTGCTGCCGCCGCTCGATGCGACCCCGGATTCCGCGCACATGCAGGCTCCGCGCCAATTGGTGATCCGGCACCGGGAGGAATATGAATTCATCACCCGGCAGTTCAAAATGCTGGGCGAGACGATGGCCGCCAACGCTGCGGATGCCATCCCGAAAATTGAACTTTCTGATTTATCCACGCGCACCGCCGAGAATATGGATTTGATGGCCAAACGGGCGGGCGCGGACTGGGTGGTCAGCATCGTCGTTCAGGAAGCCAGGATGGATTCTTCGGAAGGAAATGTTTTCAAGATTCATACTCGCGTTCTTCTCCAGGTTTGGGACGCCCGGCGACATGGCTGGCTTGCCAACAACCCATATACCGGCCAAGCCGGCGGCGGAGGGTCGCCCATCTTCCTGTTCAAGGATTCGCTCGACGATGCCACTAAAGGCTCTCTGGCAAGTCTCTTGGGTGCTTATCCGCAGGTGGTCTCTGTTTTACAAGAGGACGGCTTGAACGATTATTTAGCGGGCCAGACCAAGCCATTTGTCGGCGACCCGAAAAAGCCATTTTCAGGGTTGAAAGCGGAGCAATGAGATCCATACTTTTGTGAAATCTCTCGTGAAGCTGCTGCGATACATCCTGATTGCGACGATTGTCGTTGTTGGAATTCTTTACTGGCAATGGAATCATCCTCCTGAAAACAAGCTGCCAGCGCCGACAGAGGTTGCAGCCATGCCCGACCAGCCTGCCGGACAATCGCTAAGCTTGATTCCGGTCGTGACCAACACTGTCACTTCAAACGTGGCAATTTCTTCTCCGAGCACTTTTGAGGAAACAATGGCCTTGATCCATTTGAAATTGCGCCAGTGGTCTGAAACCCAGACGGGCGACAGGGAGACGCAAGACCGGTTGCAGAACGAGTTGCTGGCCATGCTGACGGATGATAACGCGGCGGAAATAATCCAGGCGTTGTCACCGGAAGAATTGGACGGTCCATTCGGCATATCGGCGCTCTTTCATTGGATGAAAGTGGACCCCGTCACGGCCGCAAATTGGATTGCGTCGCGTCCGGACGCGACGGAAGACCAGGCTTGGGTTGTCGCGCACAACTTGCTGGCAGATGGCATAGATTTGCAAAATTATTCTGATCAACTGCCTGATACTGGATGGAGGCAGCAGTTTCTGGCCGACGCGGGTTTGGAGGTTTTATCGAAGAGTCCCAATGAGGCTATTAGTCTGGCGCAGCAGATGAATCCGGGCAGCGCCCAGACAAATTTATTGCAGACGGTTGCCGCCGACTGGATAAGCAACGATCCCAACAAAGCCCTGGATTGGATCCTGAGCGTGAATGATCCGGCGATGCAGGAACAGTTGATCGCCGCCGGCGCAAAAGCTTATGCGACTACCGATCCGAAACTGGCTGCGGAATGGTTTGTTTCGTCCGTTAAATCTGAAGCGGTGTTAAATAATACATTGCCCAACATAGTTGAGATCTGGGCTGCTCAAGATTCGCCGACGGCGGCGGATTGGGTGGCACAACTTCCCGAAGGAAATCTTAAAGATGCGGCTTTAGAAACTATCGCAAGCTATTGGCAGCAATCAGATCCTGGCGCTGCCGCCAGATGGATATTAACTTTGCCCGAATCAGATCAGACTGAACCCGCAACCTATTCGCAGTAACTGGCCTTGCCTCGAATTTTCCACCCAATATTGCCCGTGCTTTTCTGAAAACAAGCACCACAGGGTCTGAACCCGGTTCCGGCGGGACGCCTTTGTTTGGGACGGATCAGGTGGGGGCCTCCGCCTCGGCCACTGTGTCGTTCACCCCGACCACCTTCGCCCATTATCCCGCACAGGGCCAAAAGGCCGGATTTGCTCATTTTGCGGCGTTTTTAAGGATTTTCGGCCTTTTTGCAGTCTCCGGCGTGGTTCCACTAACCTCCGGTGTGCCACGACGGAGGTTAATGGAACAACGCCGGAACTCCGGGACAGCACGACGGAAGTTAATGGTGCCATGCCGGAACTCCGGGATGCCACGGCGGAAGTCCGGCACGCCGCGCCGGAGGTTAATGATGGCCCGCCGGAGCCTCGGGACGGCCCGCCGGCTTTGAATCCGGCGACCGGTTCCGGCGGTATCCGAAAAGGGAATGATGAAGTATGAATGAAGAATGAAGAAACTTCTTTTCGGGCAGTTCGCGGTTTGTCCGTTTCTTCATTCTTCCTTCTGCCTTCTGCATTTTTATCTATGTCCATCGGTGTCAATCTGTGGTTAAATTAGCTTGTGAACATCACGAATTTGAATCCCGACACGGACATCGGTGCGAGCGCGTGGCTGGTGGAACTGGACGAGCACCGCATCCTGCTCGACGCTGGGATGCACCCGAAACGCGAGGGCCGCGACGCGCTGCCGCTGTTCGGCAAGGCCGGGACGACAGACGTGGATGCCATCGCGATTTCGCACTGCCATCACGATCACGTCGGCTCGCTGCCGGTGGCGTGCCGGCATTTTCCCAAGGCGCACGTGCTGATGACGGAGTTGAGCTATTTCATCGCCGAGCGCGTGCTGCACAATTCGGTGAACGTGATGACGCGCCAGCGCGACGAGCTGGGCATCCGCGAGTATCCGCTCTACACGCATGACGAGGTGGACGACATCACGCCGCAGTTCCAGGGTTTCAAATACAACCGCCAGATCGAGTGGGGTTCGTTCCAGAAATCGCGCGCGGGGCTGCCGTCGCCGACGCTGGAATTTTTCGACGCCGGCCACACGCTCGGCTCGGCGGGCGTTCTGGTTCGCGGGAAGAAGGAGACGCTGTTTTACACCGGCGACGTGTGTTTCCACGACCAGACGATTTTGCGCGCGGCGCGGTTTGAGGACGTGAAGGCGGACGTGATGATCATGGAAACGACGCGCGGCAATCGCGAGGCACCGAAGGATTTCACGCGCGAAAAGGAAATCGAGCGGCTGGTGGCGGCGATTCACGAGGGGCAGAAAAAGAAGGGCTGCGTGCTGATTCCGGCGTTCGCGCTGGGGCGGACGCAGGAGATGCTGGCGCTGCTGGCGCTGCTGATGCGCGAGGGGAAATTGAAGAAGCAGCCCATTTACATCGGCGGACTGGGCCGGGTGTTCACGGAGATTTACGACCTGGAGTCGCACCGGACGCACCGGCAGCACACGAATTTGCAACTGAACGAGGCGTTGCAGCTCGTCGTGCTGGAAAAGGGCCAGGCGGAGAACATGAAATTGAGCGGCGGGAAAATTTTCGTCATCACCGCTGGTATGATGAGCGAGAACACGGCGGCGCACGATCTGGCGGCGCGGATGGCCGGCGACGAGCGGCAGAGCATTTTCTTTGTCGGCTACGCGGACCCGGATTCGCCGGCGGGAAGATTGAAGGCGGCGAAGCAGGGCGAGACGTTTGTGTTCAGCCCGAGCGCCGGGCGCGTGACGAAAAAGTGCGACATACGGGATTTCGATTTGACGGCGCACGCGAACCGGGAGGATTTGCTGGAGTTCGTCGGGCAGGTTTCCCCGCGCGTGGTGCTGCTCGGCCACGGTGACGATTCCGCGCGCAAATGGTTCGAGGAGCAAATCCGTTCGCGCTGGCCAAAAATCAAGGTCATCCAGCCGCAGCCGGGGAAGAAGGTTGATTGTTGAAAGTCAACACCTGATGGACAAAATCGTTTCCATCAACTCTCAACGGAAGTTCATCAATCGTTTTATTGCCCGTTCATGTTCACGATGTTGCCGAGGTTGAAGATGGGCAGGAACATGCAGATGACCATGCCGCCGATGACAATCCCCAAGCCGACAATCAGCAGCGGTTCGATGAGCGACATCAGGCCGGACAGGGTGTTTTCAATTTCCTCATCCAGAAAGTCGGAGACCCGCTCCAGCATGCTGTCAATATTGCCGGTCTGTTCGCCGGCGGTCATCATGCGGATGACCATGCTGGGAAACACCGGATGTTTGGCGAGCGCCTGGGAAATGCCCTCGCCGCGCTCGATGTCGGTGGCGGCGGTCTTGACGGCCTTCTCCAAAACCGTGTTGCCGACGGTTTGGGAAACAATCTGCAGCACCTCCAGAATCGGCACGCCGCTGCGGACGAGCGACGCCAGCGTGCGGGTGAAGCGGGCGAGGCAGATTTTGTGCGCGATGGGTCCGAAGATGGGCAGCTTGATGCGTCTCTCATCCCAGAACTCCCGGCCTTTCTTGGTCTTGATGTAATACAGCCAGGCATAGACCCCTGCCACGGCAAGGGGGATGATCACAATCAGCCAATGTTTCAATATGTTGCTGATATTAATCAAAAACTGCGTCGGACCCGGCAGCTTTGCGCCGAAGCCGGAATAAATGTCCGCGAAGACCGGGACCACTTTCACCAGCAGGAAGATGGTGATGCAAATTGCCACGGTGGTGACCGCCGTCGGATACATCATGGCCGTCTTGACTTTTTTGCGGAGGCGGTCGGTGGTTTCCAGATAAGTGGCCAGCCGCGCCATGATTTCCGCCAGCAAACCGCCCTTTTCGCCCGCCGCCACCATGGCGACGTAAAGCCGGTTGAACGCCTTCGGATGTTTCTGCAACGCCTCGGAAAAACTCTCGCCGCTCTCGACGCGCGTGCAGACATCCTTGATTACGTCGCGCATGACCTTGTTCGGCGACTGATCCGCGAGCGCCTGAAGCGATTGCACGATGGCGATGCCCGCGTCAATCATCGTCGCCAGTTGCCGCGTGAACACCACCAGGTCGGCCAGCGAAACCCTGCCGCCCTTGGTCTTGCCCTTCCTGCCAACCTGCTCCTGGATGGACAGCACCAGCAAATTGCGGTTGAGCAGTGCGGCGATGGCAGCCTGCTCGGTGGAGGCGTCCACCGTATTGCGGATTTCGCGTCCGGTGGCCGTCTCGCGGGCTGTGTAGGTGAACGTTGGCATAACCTCTGGCCGATTGTCATAAAAAAACCGGCGAAGAGGCAAGCCCCGATTTTTGATATAAACCCGGACTCCGAAATGGAAATGGCGAGCGCACGCGTCTCGCGTGCAAGTTCGGGCGTCGCGCCCGAACTGATGTCGCGCACTGTTCCGGGAATTCCCAGCGGGGAAGAGTTTGCGAAACGGGATTTTCGTCGCGACGCCGAAAACCACACGCGGGACGCGTGCGCTCCCCGGAATATGCCCGTGTGTGTCCTTTCAACTTCGATTTTTGGCATAAACCTAAATTCCGCAGTTGGAAATGGATACAAAACAATAAAACCACGGATAAACACGGACATTCGGTCTGCAAACAAAACGCAGAGGCGCAGAGAACACAGAGAAACGCAAAGTTTTTAATCTGCCTCCGCGCCTCTCCGCGTTCTCTGCGCCTCTGCGTTTATCTGGAATCCCCTTCACCTGTTTTTTTATCCGTGTCCATCCGTGCCCATCCGTGGTTGAACTGCGGTTTTTAGGATAAATGAAAAGTTCAAATGGAACCGGGTGAACCAGGCCATGGCGGCAAGCTGGCGTTTGGCCGCGCCGCCGCGCCGCCGCCTTCCCCGATGCGATGTGCCACGCCAAATCCAGCGCGGACACGTCCGCGCGCCCCAAATCAAGGCGTCTGCGGCTCCCAAAAGCGCCCCCATCCGCCAATTATTCGCCCCCGCAACTCACGCCCAAAAAAGGAAAAATTGAGTCAAAGTCATAACCAGCTTTATTCCAATTACTTGCGACTGCTTTTTTTACCGAAAAAATGTGTTGTCAAACCCGCCGTTTTTTCCTATTTTCACTATCAATTGCACCGCATGGTGCCGGGGCAGACAGTGGTTTGCCTTGAGGCGCGTAAAGCGCGAAACAAGAAAAACATAACAAACAACAAACAAAACAACATCGGAGGAACCAGATGAAGTTTAATAAATGGACAATGGGCCTG
>Ga0224534_1000704_pt1 | contig 20169 bp, 20 predicted proteins | sample 714E12024metaG_FD_172012 | JGI IMG/M metagenome (GOLD analysis project Ga0224534, IMG submission 172012) | Peat soil microbial communities from Stordalen Mire, Sweden - 717 E1 20-24 | ecosystem: Environmental > Terrestrial > Soil > Wetlands > Peat | place: Sweden: Norrbotten County, Stordalen... | reverse complement strand
CGCGTGCCTCAGTCACGCGCGCCTGCATCTCATTTTCCTTCAGGTGCGCTAGCATCACGGTCGAGTTCTGCTTTGTGGCCAGTGCGACTGCCTCATCCAGGGTGATGCGCCGCGCCTCGGCGTGAGCAACGCCGGCGAACGCAAACAGAGCCAGAAGGACTACAGCCGCCGTAGCCTTGATGGGTACGGGGCGCCGGTGGTGCACCACCACGAAGAGAACCGGGATGGCGATCAGCGTGAAGAACATCGATCCCAGCAGTCCGAAGGCAATCACGCTGGCCATCGGCGACCAGAGGCTGGAGCCGGAGAGGATCATGGGAATGACGCCCACCGCGGCAGCCGCCGAGGTGAGGAAAATGGGACGTAACCGGCGTTCTCCGGCTTCCAGCGCGGCCTGCTCCAGCTCCGCCCCGTTCTTCATCCTTTCGTGGATGTAATCGATCAGGATGATGGAATTTCTGACCACCAGTCCGCCCACGCTGATGATGCCGATGAATGCGGTAAAACCGAAGGTGTTGTGGGTAATCAGCAGGCCCAGGGCCGCGCCGGGCAGCGCCAGTGGAAATGCCGCCATCACGATCAGCGGGTCGACGAGTGTACGGAATTGAAAGAGCAGAATCAAGAAGATCAGCAGAAGGCTGGTCAGGAGCGCGGTGCGCATTTCACCAAAGGTTTCCTGCTGGTTCTGGTACTCGCCACCGTATTCGATGCGGTAGCCCTCCGGCAACCGCATCGCGTCTAGTTGTTTGCGCGCGCCGCCCAGGATCTCGCTTGCCAAGTGGTTGCCGTCCGGAAAGGCGCGCACCGTAAGGGTGCGCACGCCGTTTCTGCGCACAATCCTGCCCGGCTGCCACTCTGAAGTGAGCGTCGCCACTGCCGCCAGCGGAACTCGCGCGCCGTTCACGGGTGACATGACATAGGTGTCGGTCACGTTCTGAAAGCTCTGGCGCTCGGCCGGGTCGAGGCGCAGAACTACATCCACGCCGCGATCACCTTCCCAGAATGTGGTCACCGGCGCGCCCTCAAAGCCCACCGCCAGTTGCTGCGCGATGACGCCATTGGTCAAGCCCATCCGGTTGGCCACTTCCTCGCGCACGTTTATGCCCACTTGCCAGGCGTCCTCGTGCCAGTCGGTGTGAATGTACGTCGCTCCCGGCGTGTGCCGCAAGATTTCCTCGGCTTGGTTGCCCAGCGTTTCCAGCGTGGCAATGTCGTCCCCCACAATCCGCACTTCAACCGGGGCTTCCAGGATTTGCCCCTGCTGCAAGTCCTTCACAAAGACCTTTGCCTCGGGGGCCACATCGGGCAGCCGCTGCCGCAATTCAGCCACCAGTTGAGGCGTTCCCTTCACCTTCCTGGTGTTGACCAGAATCTGCGCATAATTTGCCGCCGGCAGTTGGGGATTCACGTTGTAGTAGAAACGCGGCGCGCTTGCGCCCAGGAAGCTGGCGTATGACTCGATGAGCGGTTCCTGGCGCAGGACCGTTTCAATCCGGCGCACGGTTGCGTCGGTGGTTTCGATCTTCGTGCCTTCAGGCAGCCACACGTCCATCACGAATTGATTCCGTTCGGCCAGCGGAAACAGCAGTTGCGGCACCAGCAGCAGAATCCCGACTCCGGCCGCAACCGCCAGCACGCTCGACACCAGAACCGTCCGCTTGTTCCGCATGGCCCAGGTGATGATGATGTTGTAGTACCGCTGCATGTGGTCCAGCGGAGTGAGCTTGCGCTCGGTGCCGGAATCCGCCTGCGCGTGATCCACCAGGCCCTGGCGGATGAAGAAGCGGGCCATCAGCGGCGTCAGCAGCATGGCCACAACAAACGAAGTGGTCAGCGAGATGGCGACGGTGATGGGCAGGGAGCGAATGAACTCGCCCATGGCGCCGGTAAGCATCAGCAGCGGCGCGAAGGCCGCGATGATGGCCAGCGTTGCCGTCAGCACCGGAACAGCCATCTCCGTGGCGCACCGCTCCGCCGCCTCGTCGACAGGCACTTTCTTGTCCAGCAGGCCTACATAGTTGTCAACGATCACGATGGCATTGTCCACCACCATGCCGAGCACAATAATCAGCGAGGCAATCGACACTTGCTGCAGTTCGATGCCATAGGCGTTCAATGCCCCGAAGGTCATGGCCACCGAAACCGGAATGGCGATGGCGGAGACCAGAGCCACCCGCAGCGGCAGCAGCAGCATGGTCACCAGAATGACGGCGACGATGGCGATGCCGAACTCGCGGAAGAAATCGCCAATGCGCTCGGAAACGACTTTCGGCTGGTCCGCCACCATGTCCAGCTTCAGGTCCGGCGGCAGCGTCGCTTCGACGTTCTTCAGCGTCGTGCGCAGCGTATTGCCGAAGTCCACGATGTTGTTGCCTTCGTGCATCTCGACCGACAGCAGAATGGTTTGTTCGTTGTTGAAGCGCACATACTCGGTGGGGTCTTTGTAGACCCGCTCCACATTGGCCACGTCGCCGATGTAAACCGGCTGCCCCGTAGGCGAAACATCCACCATCACCTGCCGTATCTGGTCTTCGGTCTGAAAGCGGCCGCCGGATTCGATCGGCACCTTGTTCTCGCCGGCCGGCACGCGGCCCGCAAATTGCACAGTATTGCGCCCTTGCAGCGCGCCCATCACGTTCATCGGATTTACGCCATACTGCGCCAGCCGTTCCGAGGAGGTGGCGATATCGATCTCTTCCTTCTGATCGCCGATGCGCTTGATCTTCGAAACCGCCGGGAGCGCGCGTAGCGCCGTTTCCACGGTTTGCGCGTAATCCTTCAGATCCCCGGGACCATAGTTGCCGCCATGGACAGCAATCAGCACCGCAACGGTGTCGCCAAAGTCGGAGTCGACCACCGGGCCGAGCACTCCGGAGGGCAGTGCGGTGGCCTTCAACTGCGCCATATCGAGGCGCAGCTTGGACCAGAACTCGCCGGTATCCTTGATCGATTTGTCCAGTTCGACATTGATGACCACCATGCCGTTGCGGGTGGTGGAATAGGTCTTGTCGCGGCGCACTTCGGCGAAACGGAAGAGACGCTCTTCAATCTTGCGCGTGACCTGGTCTTCCACTTCCCGGGCGGTCGCGCCCGGATAAACGGCGGCCACAATACCGACGTGGATGGTGATCTTGGGATCTTCACGCCTCGGCATGGTAAACAGCGAATACAGACCTGCCGCGACAAGCATGGCGGACAGAACCAGAGTAACTTGCGGATAGCGCAGAGCCGCGCGGACGGGGTTCACTGGCCGCCTCCCACAATCTTGATCGGCGAACCTTCGCGCACGTTCTGCTGGCCAGCCACCACCACTTGCTCATTGCCCGCGAGGCCGCTGCGAATCTCCACTTCGTTATTCAGCGGCGCGCCCACATCCACTCGCCGCGCATACACGCGCTGCCGCGCGGGTTCGAGCACATACACCTGCGTGACGCCGTGCGCATCGCGGATGACCGCGCCGCCGGGCACGGTGATCGCATTGACCATCTTCGAGCCGTAGATCCGCGCCTCGGCCACCATTCCCGCCCGCAACAGCCGCTCCGGATTCTGAACCGCAATTTTCACCACGTAGGTGCGCGAGGCCGGGTCCGACGCCACGCCCACCGCTTCCACCTTGCCTTCAAACTGCTTGCCGTCAAGGGAAGGAATCGTCACCGTGGCGCGCGCTCCCTGCTGCACCTTGCCGATCTCGGACTCCGGAATCGCCACGCGCACCTTGACCGGGTTCAGATCCAGCACGCCTATGACCGGCGTTCCGGCTCCAACCGTGTCGCCCACATCGATGCGCCGCATTCCCACGAAGCCCGCAATCGGCGCCCGCAGTTGGCAATCCGCCAGCCGCTTCTGCGCCTCATGCATGCCGGCCGACGCCGCGCGGTACTGCCCGATTGCGGCTTCCTTGTCCTGCACCCGCGTGCCTTGCCGGGCCATGTCGTACCTTTGCTGCGCGGCCTTGTATGCCGCCTCGATCTTCTCGAAATCGTTGCCCGGCAGGCTCTTGTGGTCGTAGAGGAACTTCATGCGCTTGTACTCGTCCAGCCACCGCTCGTAATCGATGCGCGCCTGCTCCAGCTCCTGCGAACGCAGGCCTTCCTGCGCCTTATCGTCCACCGCCCGCGCCGCATCCGCCTGCCCCTGTGCCGCGTCGTACGCGTTGCGGTAATCGGTCGAGTCCAGTTCCGCCAGCACCTGGCCCTTGCTCACCGCCTGGCCTTCTTCCACAAGAACCTTCGCCACCCGCCCGGCAATCTGAAATGCGCCCTGGGCCGTTATATTGGCTTCGACCGCGCCGCTGGCGGCCACGGAAACCGGCTGCTGAACGCGATTCGGTGTGCGCAGCACGACTGGAACCGGCTGATCGGCAGCCACCGGGACTTTGGGGCCACACCCTGCCAGCGGCAACAGAGCCAGCAGGCAGACGGCGATTATGCATATCTTGGCGGGAAATACAGACTCTTCCTTGCAACGAAAATCGGCAAAATCAACGCGATTCTTAACTATGGAGGCAGCCTTCCCTCGATCCCAACACAAAACAGAACCTGCATTGCCGCGCCTTATCCAATCTGACCAACTCTGCAAATCCGAAGGAGATTTTCCTGTTTCTTTCATCGATGTTTTTCCTTTACAAGAATAGAATGACATGTCATTCTATTCTTGTAAAGAGGTGACTATACTGCTCTCATGGCTTACCGAAACACCCGCGCCACCGAAGCCCGCAAAGACGCCCGGCGCAAGACGATTCTTGACGCCGCTACCCGTCTCTTCGGCGCCAATGGCTATCACTCCACTACCGTTCCCATGATCGTGGCTGAGTCAGATAGTTCAGTGGGCAGCTTTTACGTTCACTTCCGCAACAAGGAAGACGCCTTTGCGGCGGTTCTTGAAGCGCTGGGAGAAAAGGTGACGGAAGTGATGGATCAAGCCAAGGCCTCCCAGGACGATGCGCTGCTGGGAATTCGATGCGCCGTGGAGTCGCTTTTTCTGTTTCTGGCCGACAACCCCGGAGATGCGCGGATACTCATCATCGAGTCCTCCGGCCTGAGCCCCCGCCTGGAGCAGGTGCGCCGCGCCATCCTGAGGCAACAAACTGAACAGGTGTGCCAGACGCTGGAGTCTGCTCCAGCCGCATTTTCCGTTTCTGCGCCGTTGATCGCCGCCCGTTGCCTCGTGGGCGCCGTCTTCGAGTCACTTTGCAGCTGGCTGGAAGAAAGCCCCAACGACCGTCAGTCAGCTGCGGAAGTTGCGCATGCCGTGGCCGATTACAACTTGCGGGCCATAGGCGCGGAGGCGCAAAAATGAATCGCAATCATCGGACAAGATAGCGGGTTAGTGGAGAGGAAGGAAGAAATGTTCAACGTTTTGACAATTGCACGAGAGTTCGGCAGCGGAGGCTCCGATATCGGGCGCAACGTTGCGGAACTTCTGGGCTGGGAGTGCATTGACAAGCAGATCATCGAGCAGGTCGCAGCCATGGGAAAAGTGGACCATGCCTGGGCCGCGCAGGCCGACGAACACGCCATCGCGTGGTGGGAGCGGGTGATGAAGGGCTTCCGTCAAGGAGGCCCGGAATCCTATGCCGGGGGGGTGTCTGAACTCGCGGTGGATCGCGATACCGTGCAGATTTTCACTGCAAGCATTATTCAAGAGGCCGCCAAGGTAGGCAACTGCGTCATCATCGGGCGCAGCGCGCAATGCATTTTACGGCGCCAACCCCATGTACTTCGCATGCTGGTGTATGCGCCGCGCAACGAGAAAATAGCGCGCATGAAGCTTCGCCATCCCCAAGATCACGACCTGCCTGCACTGCTGCGGCGTGTAGACTCCGAGCGCCTGCACTATGCCCAGTACTACTACGACTGCGACTCAGCAGATCCCCGGCTCTACCACATCACCATAAATAGCACTCTGGGCATCGATACCTGCGCAAAGATGGTTGCACAGATTATCCAGTCTTCTTAGGAATATCGACGGGAAAACGAGCCGCCGGTCTCGCAGGTAGGTCAAGTACGAGTGCAAACCCAACTCCCACGTATCGCGGTAGGCTTGCACCATCTTCGGCTCGCGGGTCATCTCCTCATCGTCGTTGTGCGATACATCGCGCTTGCGCACAAATGGCTGGAAGTTGGAGCCGAACTTCACTCCATACGGCGGGTCCATGTAGATCATTTGCACCTGGCCGCGCATCCCCTCGTACTCCACCAGCGAGTTCATCACGGCCAGCGAGTCGCCCAGGATCATGCAGTTGACCCAGCGGTCGCGGTGCTCATAGGCGCGCAGCGATTGCTCCACGATGGAGTGGTGCGGGTCGCCGAATAGGTCAAGCTGCGCGTCCACGCCCTCACGCTTGCGCCCCTTGAGGGTTTCGAGAATCGCCTTGGTAGACAGCCGCTCGTGGATGAAGAGCGGCAACGTGGGTACATCGAAGCTGAGCGGCTCCGCCTTGCCTGCCCAGCCGAGGAATGGCCGCTCAATGGCTCTCAGTTGCTCCACGGCGTCTTCCAAGTCCATGCACGGTGGCAAGCGTCCTGCCGTCCGCGCCGGTGAACCTCTGCGGCTCCGAGAATCGATGCGGCGCGGGCAGCCGGGCTGCGTCCGAGATGCGCGCCAGAAGCCACTCGCCCAACCCTCGGCTGCCATTGCCTTCGTCCCAACTCAGCGCCGGGTCCAGCGAAGTGTCATAGCGGTAGGTCTTGGGTGGCTTGCGCTTTTTGAACTGCGCCTGCGTACCCACATCGGGCCGCATGGGGCTGTCGGCCGTCTTGTGCTAATAGCTTTCCGCTGCCTGCGTCTGGGCCGGGCGAAGCGTCTTTCGAATAGCCATTGCGTCCCGTGCCTCTTTGGAACGGTGGGCTGTCATTGCCCATGCACACACAGCCTGGCACCGGCAGGCAGGTCGGGTACCGATGATTAAACAAGGGAAACTACAATTGCAACCCCGGGCGTCGTACACGTGGACGGGTGTCCGTGCTGGGATTGTAGCTCTGACGCGCTACGCGGTCTCTGGCCGGTTTTCTTTTCTCCACCCCCTCACGGTTCGATTTGTTGTGGTTCATTCGGTTTGAATCGCGCACCTCTTTATGCAATGAATCCACGACTTTCCCCCGGCGTTCCCTTCACGAACTCCTTTGATTACCATCGGTTAGCGAATGGTCTTCCAGGCTCATATATGCATATATGTATGCTGTAAGAACATCACAGTGAGGAGACTATATGCCCACGGCGAAGAAGGCCACAGCACGACCGAAGCGCAGAATCGTTTCTCCCGCAGAGAAGCGCACACAACTCCGGCTCACCGTCGATTCCAAATTCACCAAGAGCCATTTCAAGCAACTTTTTGCCGTGCTCAAAATCCGGCGGAAGAACGCCCTGGCTGAACACATCATCCTGAGTTTCAAAACCAAGGCCGCTCAAGCGCAGCTGATTGCGTTCTATAACAACCAATGGCTGAACATTCCATTCCAGAGTATCGACACCGCTTTCGTATTTCCTTTGACAAAAACGGAATAGAGTGGATCACCCGCCGCAACAATCACAGGACCTCATCCCAACAGCGCCTGTCTGTCTACTCTCCGTTTACCTGAACGCTCAAGTAGCGTTCGTAGCCAACTTCCTTGATCTGGCTCAGTTGCGCTTCCAGCCAGTCGGTATGCTCTTCCTCATCCCTCAGATTCGCGGTGAACAGGTCGGCGCTTCCATTGTCTCCTTCGGCTCGTGCCAGTTTCACCGCGTCATTGTAGGATTTGATCGCGCTGAGTTCAGATTGCAGGTCATTCTCCAACTGTTCTTTCACCGTCTTCCCGACCTTGATTTGCGTGGGCCCGGTCATATTCGGAGTCCCTTCCAGGAAGAGTATATGCTCGATCAGTTTTTCCGCATGCTTCATTTCCACAATCGACAGCTTCTTCAGATATTTGGAAAGATTATCGTATTTCCAGTTCTGGCACATTTCGGTGTGAATGAAATACTGGCTAAGCGCTGTGAATTCTTCCTGTAGAGTCTTATTCAGCGCTGCAATGACTTTTTCGCTTCCCTGCATGATGGCAAACCCTCCAATACATTCCAAGGCAAAATCTAGCCCTGAAGAAGAATGACTGGCTGGTCAACTTTGCTCAATATTATTGAATCAATCCCTCTGTCGTTCAGGCATGGTGAGATATGGCGGTACCGCCAGAGGGCGAATCGTGGTGGCATCCTCATCCGGGGCCACGCCGCACTTTAGAAAAGCTGGATTCAGCTAGACGAGAAGCTTTTTAGCGCGGTGATTGCTTCGCCTGTTCCCGTCGATATGCGGGCGCTCCGAGCCTAGAAGCGTTCGCCCTTGGCCCCGGTCTTTACACGCTGATCTCTTACCGCGCTTTCGTGATCATTATTGAACATATCCCTTGCCATGTTGTTTGTATACCGGTGGTCCGGGAAAGAAGGAAGACAACTCATGGGAGGTAATCGCGCAATAGCATATATGGGACCTCGCAAACTGGAGATCCAAAATCTGGACTATCCAAAGCTTGTTGGACGGGGTGGCAGGAAGTGCGACCACGGCGTCATTATCAAGCTTATTGTTACCAACATCTGCGGTAGTGTCATCGGTCATCAGGAAACGTAGTTTTCTGAGCATCGGCCGGTATAGGACAGCTTGATATCATCTGCGCCGGAGGCGCGGTCATCGGTCGATCATCGTCGGCGAGGCTGGAAGTTGTAAGGTGTTTTCGGGAGAAGACGGAAAGAAAGAACCCCGCTGTTAGAGCAGCGGGGTTCTTTATAGGCAGCCTTCATGCCAAAACGAAGGCAACCGTGAGTTGGTTTTACCTTGGCATGAACCGTCGCCGTTGTCAAAGGCCGTCTACGCGCACGGATGACGGTTCATGGGGAAGTTGTTCTCCGGCTTAGGTTTTGCCGCAACTCCGATTGCCGGGCGATGTTCTGGATTTGCACCTGCTGCGATCGCGGCCAGCGTTATTGCAGCGGGGAGTGCCGCGTTCATGCGCGGCACCGGCAACATCGCGCCGCCAACCGGCGTCATCAGCAGAGCGCCGAGGGCCGGCTGGATCATCGCGACCGGCAGCGTGCCTATCGTTGCCGCCGGTTCTCGCGCCGCGTGACGGATCAAGGTTCCCAAGCGGAGATTTCTCATCCACCATCGGAGAGTGGGAAAGCGGTCACGATGCCGGCGCTCGCGCTGTTGCATGTCCGGCCGCGCGACCGGCGGGGCAATGGACAGCGTTGCGTGGTCTGCGGCCGTGTTGGACGCTTCGTTGATCCTTTTCCGCGCACATCTTCTCGCAGGTGAGCTGAGATGATCGATCCAGAAGTGCGGGTTCAGATCCGCCGCTACTTTTACGCCGAACACTGGAAGATAGGCACGATCGCGCAGGCGCTCGGGCTTCATCCCGACACGGTGCGGCGCGCCATCGAGGTGGAGCGTTTTCATCGCGCCGAGCAGTTGCGCGCCACGATGCTTGATCCCTACCTTCCCTTCGTGCGCCAAACGCTGGAAGCGCATCCACGCCTTTGCGCCACGCGACTGCATCAGATGCTGCGCGATCGCGGCTACCGAGGAAGCATCGAGCAACTGCGGCGCGTGGTGGCGCGTTTGCGCCCTCAGCCGCAAGAGGCGTTTCTGCGCTTGCAGGTCTTCGCCGGCGAGCAGGCGCAAGTGGACTGGGCGCTATGCCGAGCTCGGCATAGCGCCCACTACGCCGGGTTCCGAACTATGCCGAGCAGTCGAACTCCTGCCGCTCTGCGCGCGTGTGATGGGCCGAAGATACTCGGCATAGTATTACCTCTCTCAAGGTTCTGTCCTTGAAGGAGGGTGAGATGGAACAGAATGACATCAAGGTGTGGGCTCTGTCGCACGTCTACAACGGTCCGGTCGCTGCACATTTCGACGCGTTCGCCAAATGGCTTGATCTCCAGGGCTACAGGCGTCGTTGCATTGGGTTACAGCTTCAGTTTGTCGTCAGATTCGATCGTTGGCTCAAGGCCAACCATATTCACATCGATGACCTGACTGAGGACCACGCAGAGAGGTTCAAGGTTAGGTGCAGTGCAAGGCATAGGCTGCCTCGTGGATTTTCTGCGACTCTTTATCGGCTTATCGAGTTCCTGCGTAAAAGTAGGAACATTGTTGCACGCCCTCCTGCCGCGAAGGAACTGACGGGCGTACAACGGATCGTCAATGAGTATTGCCAGCATCTCCGAAATGGCCAGGGACTCACGCGTCTAACCTGTGTCCAGTACGCGCCGTTTGTCGAAGAGTTCCTCATCGACAGGTTTGGCACGGACCCGATTGATCTATCAATCCTGCGTGCCGGCGATGTGATCAGTTTCACCCAGCAACGGGCAAGCCGCCTGAGTCAGGCCCGCGCTAGATGCGCGACCATTGCCCTTCGTTCGTTCATGAGATACCTGCGTTACAAGGGAGAGACAACGATTGATCTGGCTGCAGCAGTTCCGGCAGTTCCAAACTGGTCAATGACCGCTATCCCGCGAGCGATGGCGGCGGATCATGTGCAGGCGGTACTGACCGCCTGTCCGCGAGATACGACGACCGGCTGCCGCGACTACGCAATATTGATGCTGATCTCTAGACTCGGCTTACGCTCAGGCGAGATTGTCGCGCTCACGATGGATTGTATTGACTGGGAGAACGGCAGTCTCGTCGTGCACGGCAAGGCGGGTAACTGCTCGATATTACCTATGCCGACGGATGTGGGCGAAGCGGTTGCCATGTATCTGAAACGAGCACGTCCGCGCTGCAAATGCCGGACCCTGTTTCTGTGTGCAAATGCACCCACGCGTGGGTTTGGCTCATCAACCAGCGTTGGCTCACTCGTTCTGGCCGCCATCACACGATCTGGCATCGAGACGCAGCATAAGGGATCGCATCAATTCCGGCACGCGCTCGCCTGCGAAATGCTGAGGCAAGGAGCTACGTTGCCCGAGATCGGCACTCTGTTGCGGCACCGACATTCGAAGACGACGGGCATCTACGCAAAGGTGGACTTTGCAGCGTTGCGTCCGCTTTCGCTGCCGTGGCCGGGAGGTGCGCAATGAGCACGCTTGCCAGATTGCTGGACGACTACCTGATGACCCGGCGCGCGCTGGGTTTCAAGCTGAAGACAGAAGGCACGGGCCTGAAGACTTTCGTCTCGTTTATGGAACAGCAACGGGCCGATTACATCACGGTGAACGCTGCACTCGCATGGGCCCAGGAACCACATTCGGTTCAGCCCGTTCAGTGGAGCCGACGCCTGAGCTTTGTTCGAGGTTTTGCTCGGTATTGCAGTGCCTTCGACGCAAGAACCGAGGTACCTTCGCCAGATTTGCTGCCGTCTATGCGTGTCCGGCGCCAGCCGTTTTTCTTCACAGACGACGACATTGCACGGTTGCTGCAGGCCACGCTGAATCTCGGGCCTGTGGATGGGCTACTTCGCTGGACCTTTCACTGCCTGTTTGGCTTGTTTAGCGTGTCCGGCCTTCGATTCTGTGAAGCACGTAACCTGAGTGTTGATGACGTCGATCTCATCAACGCCGTTCTGACGATCCGTTCCTCAAAATTCGGCAAATCCCGCCTTGTGCCTCTGCACGCTAGTTCAAATCGGGTTCTCGCCGACTATCTCAATCGTCGACAGCGCTTCCTTGAAGCGCATTCATACGTTGCTGATCACGTGTTCATAAACGATTGCGGTAGGCCCTTGAGTCATGACCAGGCGATCGACACGTTCCAGAGACTTCTGCGCAAGATTGGTGTAGCAGACGAAAGCGTCGAGTGCAAACCTCACCTGCACGATCTTCGCCAGAATGCCGAGTTCTGGAAAATGCCGAATCACACTCTGGAATCTGTTGGAAGCAACTGGAATGGAAGCACCTAGCGACAACTTCTGGTTTGTGTGATTCGGCATTATTTCTCGTCTTTCCTGGGTGTTCTATAGGCCGTTTAGAAACTCGATGAGTTCATCGCTTGGTTGGAAGCGAGCGTACTTGCTGTTCAATGGTCTTGTTTTGGCAAGCGCTGCTTCCTTCAGAGCGAGGTGGGCATGGAGATAGATTTGGGTTGTCTCCACATTTTCGTGACCTAACCAGAGAGCAATGACTGAGGTGTCCACACCCGCTGCGAGCAGTTCCATGGCCGAACTGTGCCTCAAGGAATGGAAAGTCACTCGTTTCTCCTGCAGCGTCGGACACCGTTGCTGAGCGATGGCGACGTATTTGGCAAGCAAGTACTGCACAGCGTCGGAACTGAGCCGTCCTCCATGAACATTGGGAAACAACGCATTGGCATTCTTCCGTACGGGTTCTTTCAACCAAGCTCTCAAGACGGTGGCGGTCTGTTTTGTCAAAGGTGTGCATCTTGTCTTGCGTCCTTTTCCCAGACACTGAACACGCGCACCGGTGGTCAACACCAGGGCCTGGCGATCGAGACTTGTCACCTCCGATAGGCGCAGGCCTGCCTGCACTGCCAACCGTAGCAATGCGTGATCGCGTCGTCCATTCCAGGTTTGTCGATCTGGCGTCGCAAGTAGTGCCTCGATTTCCTCCCGCACGAGGAAGCTGATTATCGGGCGAGACTGGCGCTTGTTCTGGATTGCCAAGACGCGTTGAATGTGCGCAGATTGTGCGGGATCTTCGAATGCTGCATAGCGGAAGAAAGAGCGGATCGCCGTCAAGCGCACATTGCGACTGCTTATAGAGTTGTCGCGTTGCTTCTCTAGATCATCGAGAAACGCACTGACCAAGGGCGCATCCAGGTCCGTGAGGTTCAAGTTGGAGGGCGACTTGCCGCATCGCTTTTGCGCAAAGTTCAAGAGTAAACGGAAGGTGTCCCGATAGGAAGCGATGGTGTGTGGACTGGCTTGTCTTTGAGCCATCAAACGCTGGGTAAAGTAACCCTCAAGTAAGGCTGGCAGGGTGGGTGTCGATTTCATGACCACACCTCCCAGCGCTTTTCCAATCGCAGAGCCGCCTGCTCCAGGAGTTCCGACGACCCTGATAAGTACCAGTATGTGTCGCTGACATGTTCATGGCCCAAGAACGTGGAGAGCACTGGCAAGCGGCGTTCGGCGTCCTCACCAGCTTGATACCACTTGAGTAAGATTTCCGTCGCGCATCGGTGACGGAAGTCTTGCAAGCGAGGTCCGTGACGATCTGACGAACCCCGCAGCCCCGTATGACGTGAGAGTTGATAAAAAACACGGCGGACCGTGGAGACCTCGGGGGGGCAGCCACTGGCACAGAGCAGGAAGTTAGCGGCGTACGGCGGTTTTAGAAACGCATCCCGCAGCCGCGCGTAGTGCGCAAGCGCGCGGCACGCAGAAGTATGTAGAGGGACAAGGCGGCTCTTTCCGAATTTAGCCCCGCGTATCGTGAGCAGACCGTTTTGCAGGTCGACATCATCACGGGTGAGTGCGAGGGCTTCGCTGATCCGCAATCCGGTCACCGTGAGCAGACCGAAGAGGCAACGATAGGTTAAGCCCCGTAAACCGCCGCTCGGCGGCAGCAACTGGGCGGCGTCCATCAGCCCTCGAATCTCTTCCTCGCTATAAAGGTAAGGTGTGGCTCGTTTCGGACGATAGGGTATAAGACCAGTCGGAGGAACTTCCGTTCGCGGATCCGCGCCGATGCAATACCGCGCGAAAACACGCACGCACATCAGGCGTTCGGCCCACGTGGAGCGTTGTGCATCGGTTGGCTCCATCGCCCACTTTAGCGCCAGTTTGCTTGTGATGTAGGAGGCGTTGTGTAGCTCCATGAAGGAAACAAAGCGCCTTAAGCGCCGCTCCTCATGCCGCATCTTGAAGCCGAGGTGCCGGCGCATCCGTATGTAATCCTGGGCTGCTTGTCTGAGCGTTGTCATTGCGCACCTCCCGGCCAGCGCAGTGCCAACGGACGTAAGGCGCAGACATCGACCTTCGCATAAATCTGGGTTGTGTCCGGATGTGCATGACGCAACAACTGTCCTATCTCCCCCAGCGAAGCTCCATGCTTGAGCATCGCTGTGGCCAGCGAGTGTCTGAATACATGAGCACCAGTGTGCGGCGAGTCTACCCCAGCGTCGGCCAAGGCACGCTGGACTAGCGTGGATACAGCGGCAGAATTGGCAAAACCTACCCGCGGTGCGTGCTCCCGAATGAATAGACGTCGACTTGCACAGCGTGGCCGTCCTTTCTTGAGGTAGGCGGAGATCGCACGGCCGAGCTCTGCTAACAACGGCATTTGAGCACGCTGTCCACCCTTGCCCCGCACCGTCAAATTACCCGCTTTCCAATCGATGTCGTCCAGCGTCATAGCAACCACCTCGCACGCCCGTAAACCGAGCCGCGCCAGAAGCAGCAAGATCGCATAATTGCGTCGGCCCACATCGCTGTGCCGATTGCAGTGATCGAGTACTTGTTGTACTTGCCCCGGCTGTAGGAACCTGGGCAATGACGAATACCGGCAGTTCGCCACTGCGGGCACACAGGCGGCAAGGTCGGTCAAGATCTCCCCGCGGTATCGAAAATAGCGCAGCAAGGCTCGTAGAGAACTGACCAGGTGTTGCGCACTGCGCGGACTGCGCTTGTATGCGTGCCGCTGAATGAATCCAGTAATATCTGCGCCACACAGTTCCGAGAGCCGGAGGGGGCCGCGGCCAAATCGCTCCCGAAGGAACTGATACGCGAAGGGCAGGTAATTGCACTGGGTTGCAGCCGACAACCCACGCTCTTTCGAAAGGTATCGCTCGAAGTCGGCGACTGCCATCTTGCATGCGTCAACCGCTACCGCCGGAGCTTTATGGTTGATAATCCCTTGGTCCCGCAACATGCCAAGGAACTTGCATGGCACGGAGCGCGCGCCGCGATAGCGTTTCACAAAACGTCGACGGGATTCAAGATAACGCTTCACCGCCTGCTCGTCGATATGGTCGGCATCGAGTCTTTGACGTTTCATCCAACGGCTGAAGTCGGCTACGACGTGCAGATGCACGTAAGTGGAGCGGCGTGAATACCCCTCCTCCTGCAGCAAAGCCTCATACGCATCGATATGAATGCCAAGCGGACCATCGTGCTGGCGACGAATTACACTCGGAAACCTAAACACCGTGTTCATGCTCATGTCTTCTCCTAGCCTCAAGGATGAGGAGAGAACATCAAATAATGCCGAGCCAACGATCGGCAATAGGGGCACTAACCGACCCCTAAAAGGTGCCGCTCGGCATTTTCCGGAACTCGGCATTCTGGCGAAAATGTCGCATTCGGCATTTTCGCCACCACTTTGCCATCCAGACCCTGCTGCATTGGTATCACGATGGTGAGGACATCGAGCGACGTCTGCCAGTACTGTCGGCATACCTCGGTCATGTCGAGATAGGCAACACGTACTGGTACCTTTCGGCGCGACCGGACCTGCTGAACCTTGCGCGGCTGCGACTCGAACAATACTGGGGGCACACATCATGAAAACAGCCACCAGTTTCGGGAGCATTCTGACCCGCTTCTTCACCCAACGTCTCATGGGGCAGCGTCACGTAAGTCCACATACCCTGTGTTCTTATCGGGACACATTCCGGCTTCTGCTCAAATTCATTCATGCGCAAACTGGAAAGCAGCCGTCCAGTCTGAAGTGGGTCGACATCGACGCGGCACTGATCGGCGCGTTTCTCGATGACCTGGAGCACCACCGCGGTATCGCCGCACGCAGCCGCAATCTGCGGTTGACCGCGATACGTTCTCTGTTCCGGTTTGCCGCGTTCGAGTTGCCTGAACATTTCAACCAAATACAGCAAGTGCTGGCAATTCCACCCAAGCGTGTTACCCATCAGCAAATCGGCTATCTGAGCCGATCGGAGCAGGATATGCTGCTCTCTGTGCCGGATCGGAGCATCTGGGCTGGACGGCGCGACCACGCATGGATGCTCCTCGCAACACAAACCGGGCTGCGGCTCTCTGAACTCACAGGGCTGGTGCGCTCAGATATTCATCTGGGCCCTGCTGCCTACGTGCATGTTGTCGGCAAAGGGCGCAAGGAGCGGTGCACGCCGCTGACTTCACAAACGACGGAGGTGTTGCGCACGTGGCTCGCTGAACTGCCTGCCGGCGAAACACAAGTGATATTTCCCAGTCGACGCGGGGCACGCATGAGTAACGATGGGATCCAGTATCTGCTCGCACGTCACGTTGAGACTGCCCGTAAATCATGCGTGCCCCTCCGAAATAAGCGTGTGTCACCTCACGTGCTTCGACACGCCGCTGCAATGAATTTGCTTCAGGCCGGCGTCGACACGACGGTCATCGCCATGTGGCTCGGTCACGAATCCGTCGAGACTACTCACATCTACCTGGAAGCCGATCTCGAGATGAAACGGAAGATGCTTGCGAAAACGTCGCCTGCTGGGAGCACTACTTCGTCACCGTACCGGCCGAGTGATGCCTTGCTCGCCTTCCTTCAGGCTTTGTAGCGTTGGAGACTATGCCGAGCATTCAGGCCCATCGCGCGCGCGCAGAGCGGCTGGAGTTCGACTGCTCGGCATAGTCCGGAACCCGGCGTAGTGGGCGCACTTCGGCTCGGTCACGATCGGCCGCGCAAAACGGACTCTGTCCTGCTTCGTGATGACGTTGTCCTGGTCGCGGGCGTTGTATCTGGAGTTCTTCTTCGATCAGACGATGGAGAGCTTCCTGCGCGGCCATGTGAACGCGTTTCGCTCGTTTTCAGGCGCGGCAAGAGTTGCACTCTACGATAACTTGAAATCCGCGGTGCTGGAGCGGCACGGCAGCCAGATCCATTTCAACCCGCGGTTGCTGGAGTTGGCAGCGCATTATCACTTCGTGCCGCGTCCCTGCCAAGTGCGGGCCGGGAATCAAAAAGGACGTGTGGAGCGGGCGATTCGCTATGTGCGCGATTCGTTCTGGGCAGCCCGCGCCTTCACCACGCTGGAGGAGTGCAATCGCCAGGCGCTCAAGTGGCGCGACGAGGTGGCGCATCAACGTCCCTGGCCGGACGATCGCAATCGCACTGTTGCTCAGGCCTTCATCGATGAACAGCCGCGCCTGTTGCCACTGCCGCTGCATCCGTTCTCGACCGACTGCGTAATCGCGGTGCGCGCGGCCAAGACTATCTATGTGCGCTTCGACGGCAACGACTACTCGATTCCGCCCGAGGCTGTCGGCCGTTCGCTCATGCTGGCGGCATCCGATACCGAGGTGCGCGTCCTCGACGGCGCGAGGGAAATCGCCCGCCATCGCCGCAGCTACAACCGGCAGCAACTGGTTCTCGATCCGGCGCATCAGCAGGCCCTGCTGCGCAGCAAGCGCAAGGCGCGTGAATCCACACGCGCAGGCCATCTGGAACTGGCCGTTCCCGAGAGCGCGGTCCTGCTGGAGCGAGCCTTCGCCGAAGGAGAATCGGCCGCGCACCAGAGCGCGCAACTGCTCGTGCTGCTCGATCGCTACGGAACACGAGCGATGCGACGCGCCGTCCGCGAGGCTCTGGAGCGCAACACGCCGCGCGCTTCTTCGGTCGCGTTCCTGCTGCGTCAGTGCAATGGCGCCATGCCGCTGCCACTCGATCTGAGCCGCCATCCGCAGGCCCAGAACCTCGAAGTCCGTCCTCACGATCTGGAGACCTACGATGAACTCGCCCACCGACGCGATGAAGAACCCGAATCATAATCTACGCGAACAACTGGAACGTATCGGCCTGCACACTGTGGCCGCGCAACTGGACGATATGCTGGCCCACGCCACCGAGCAGCGCTGGTCACCACGCCAGTTGCTCGAACAACTGGCGCAGATCGAGGTCGCCGAGCGCGCGCACCGCAGCCTCGAACGCCGCCTGCGCACGGCCGAGATCCGCAGGTTCAAGCCTATAGCCGATTTCGACTGGACGTGGCCCACGCGTATCGAGCGCGATGTCGTCGAGCGGGCGCTGACACTGGACTTCCTGGCCGAGGCGCGCAATCTCGTTCTCGTCGGCGCCAACGGCCTGGGAAAGACCATGATCGCGCAAAACATCTGCCACGCCGCGGTGCTGGCTGGCCACTCCGTGCTCTTCCGTACCGCCTCGGCGCTGCTTGAAGAACTGCATCGCCAGACGCCGGAGGGCCGCCTGCGCAAGCTGCGCGCCTACGCCAATGTGGCGCTGCTGTGCATCGACGAGGTAGGGTATCTCTCCTTCGACGACAAGTCGGCCGACCTGCTCTACGAGGTTATCAACCGGCGCTACGAGCAGAAATCGCTGATCCTGACCACCAACAAACCCTTCAAAGAATGGAACGAGGTCTTTCCCAACGCCGCCTGCATCGCCACGCTGCTCGACCGCCTGCTGCATCACGCCGAGGTGACCGTCATCGAAGGCTCCAGCTACCGCGTCCGCGAAAGCGAGCAGGAGACCACGGCCCGCCGCAGGAGAAAGAAATGAACCATCCCGATGCTTCGGCCTCTTACGTGGCCTCGGTGGTCACCCTCTATCTCGAAATGCCGGACACGCCCATGCGAGTCAGCGTCTCCGACCAATGGCTGGCCCGGCACTTCCACGAGGATAGCGTCCCGCTGGAGACCGTCGAAACGGCCTTGCTGCTGGGCTCGCTGCGCCGACTGATCCGCCCCGCAGACGCTCCGCGTCTCTCGCCCATCCGCTCGCTGGCCTACTTCCGCCCCGTCATCGAGGAACTCTGCGAACAACCCGCGCCGGAGAACTATCGCGAGTACCTCCGGCTCAAACTACGCCAGGCCGCAAAGACCCTGTCGGCCGATGACCGGAAAAATACGTTTTCTGATGACCGTTAACACTTGCGAATGGCCGCGTGGTCGACATCAAGGCCCGGCTCGACGATTACGTGAAGAAAGGCCAACTGCTGCTCAAGGTCCAGAGCCTGGACGTTGCTGGAGCCTTTGACATTTATCTGAAGGCCGACAACGACGAGCGCATGAACAACATGGCCTATGTGCGCGCGCAAAGCCTCTATGCGCACGGCGCCATATCGCAGGCGATGCTGGAGCAGGCCGAAGATGCCGAGAAAGACGCCCGGGCCGATCTGAATGCGGCGGAGCAGGAGCTGAAGACTCTGGGCGTGGACAAGGATCACCCCAGCGAGGTGGTGAATGTCTATTCACCGATTTCGGGAGTGATCGTGACGCAGAATGTTACACAGGCCGCCGCAGCCGGCGTAAACCTCTCCGGCTCGGCAACGGCCTTTACCGTCGCCGATCTCTCCACCGTGTGGATCGTCTGCGATGTCTACGAAATCGACATTCCCAAGATTCAACTCGGCCAGACGGCACAGATTCATCTCAACGCGTACCCGGACAGAGTGCTGACCGGCCGGGTCAGCGACATTGGTCCGGTGCTCGATCCCAATATCCGCACCGCCAAGGTCCGCATCGAGATCGCGAATCCCGGCCTTCTTCGCCTGGGGATGTTTGTTACTGCGATTTTCAAGAGCAAGGACAAGAATACCTTCGCGGTCATTCCTGCTTCCGCTATCTTGCATCTGCACGATCGCGACTGGGTTTATATTCCCGCCGGCGGGCAGCAATTCAAACGCGTTGAGGTGAGCGCCGGGGACATGCTGCCTGGAAATAAACAGCAGATTCTTTCCGGGATCGCACCGGGCCAACAGGTGGTGTCGCAGGTTCTTCAATTGGAATCCACGGTGGAGGCGCAATGATACGCAGGCTGGTCGACTTTGCGCTTCAGAACCGCCTTCTTGTCCTTGCAATCGGCATTCTGCTCTTCGCCTGGGGCATCGTCTCCTTCCATCGGCTGCCGGTGGAGGCTTATCCCGACGTTGCGAACAATTACGTTGATGTCATTGCGCAGTGGCCCGGCATTTCCGCCGAGCAAATCGAGCAGCAAGTAACCATCCCGCTTGAGACCGTGATGAACGGCATTCCAGGAATTGCCCATGTCCGATCGTGGTCGATCTTTGGGCTCTCGACCGTGGAAATGGTATTCGGCGAGGACACGACGAACTTCGAGAACCGCGAGCGAGTTCTGGAGCGGCTTTCGCAGGTGACATTGCCTGCGGGCGTTGTTCCCCAGATTGGGACGGACTGGAGCCCGGTCGGACAGATCTACTTCTACACTGTGGAAAGTTCGAATCCGGAATACGACGTCATGAATCAAAAGACGCTCGAAACCTGGGTGATAGAGAAGAATTTCAAGTCCGTACCCGGTGTCGTGGACGTGAACCCCTTC
>Ga0224534_1000702_pt1 | contig 20212 bp, 16 predicted proteins | sample 714E12024metaG_FD_172012 | JGI IMG/M metagenome (GOLD analysis project Ga0224534, IMG submission 172012) | Peat soil microbial communities from Stordalen Mire, Sweden - 717 E1 20-24 | ecosystem: Environmental > Terrestrial > Soil > Wetlands > Peat | place: Sweden: Norrbotten County, Stordalen... | reverse complement strand
ATTCGATGAAAGCCAGAACTTAATGTCCGGCGCCTGCGGATTGCGCGGATCCAATGCCAAAACCTTCGAATAATGCTGCCGCGCCAGCGCCAGGTCGTACAATTGCTGCGCGTAAAGATATCCCAGCGCCAGATGCACACGCACCTCGTCCGGATTTGCCGCCAGAATCTTTTTCAATTCATTCACCGCGTCGGTCACATAACCCGCCGCCTTGAGCGCCAGCGCGAAATTATAACGCGCGTCCACCGAATCCGGCTGGATCGCCAGCGCCATCTCATAAGCGGCGAGCGATTGATTGAAGTTCCGCAGCCGAAAGGCAATCACGCCGTAATTGTATTGCGCCTCGAACCAGCCCGGATCCAGTTCCGTCGCCTGACGATATGATTGCAACGCGTCCAGCCAGCGCGAATCCTGCTCAAACTCCCGCGCCTGTGTGAACACACCCGATGCCGTCCGCCGGTCACCCGCCTTCGGTTTGCGCGGCGAAAGATACAAGTAACGCGGAAACGTCGGCGGCGCGGGCTGAACAATCTTAACCGGCTTCGGCGCAATAACCGGCGCCGGCGCCGGCGCGGAGGCAGTTTGCGTTGGGGTGCTGGAATTTGCCGGCGACAACGGCGTTGAGCTGGCGTGGTGGTTGTCCGAAGCCGGTGGCGGCAGGGGCGTCACTCCATTTTCACTGTATTTTTCCGGCGCGGAAGAACGAAACCAGTTCAGCGGATTCAGCTTGTGGATAACGCCCGTCTTCCCGGCCGCCGGTTCCGGCGGCGTTTCTGCCACGGGCGTCCCGATAATCACCGGTTGCGGCTGAACCTTCACGATCTGCGCCGGAGTTGTTCCGGGGGGCGGATTTGAACTGGCGCGGACAACCGCCTGCGTTCGTGGCAACCCGGTCGCGCGAACCGCGCTGCCGGCCGCCGGCGTTCTGTTTTCAGTCGTGAATGCGGCAGCTTGATTTTGATTCACCGGTGGCGGGTTCGCCGCCGCGACCGCCGCCGGCTGCTCCAGACTGTTCGCGATATCGTTTACCGCGTCCCAATTCGCCGGGCGCGGCGTCAGCGCCAGATACGCGCGATAATTTTGCAGCGCCAGCGCGTTGTCGTGCAAATGCTGCTGCGCCACCGTCGCCAGGTTCAGCCAGGCCGGCGCGTAATCCGGCTGTTCCTTTGCCGCCGCCGCAAAAAATTGCGCCGCTTCGCGCGGACGTCCGCGTTCGACCCGCGCGAGTCCCAAACCGTTCAAGGCCCCGGCGTTGTTCGGACTCAGATAAAGCGCGGTGCTGAAACTTTTTTCCGCCGATGCGAGATCGTGCGATTGAAGCTGCGCGAGGCCGAGCTTGAGCCAGCCTTCCGGCGCCTTGCTGCGGCGCAACGTGTAGGCGGTAAACTCGCTTTCGGCCGCGTCGGGTTTGTTTTGCTCCAGCCACAAACAGCCGAGATTGTAATGCGCCTCCATCAAATCGCGGTCGAGCGTTAGCGCACGCTGGTAAGCCGTCACGGCATCGGCCGGCTGGCCGGCATACTGGCACGCCACGCCGAGATAATTCCACGCCTGCGCATTCGTGGCCAGGAGCGACGTGGCGGTCTTGAATTGCGCCACCGCGGCGGTGTAATCGCCGCGCTCCAGAAGTTTTTTGCCCTTGAGCAACGCGCGCGGGCCGGACGGCGTGCAGCCCGCAATGAACAGGGCAAGCGCGAAAAAGCCAATCGCGCCCCATCGCGGCAGGTTTTTTGTGGCCAGCATCGGTGCTGGTGGTAGCATCCACACCCAAAAGTGTCAAGAAACGCGCAAACTCAATTCGTGCAAGCGGTCCGCCGGCTGGCAATGGCGGCGACCGTCGGACTGGCGTGTTTGCCGGTCCGGGCCACCGATTCGGTTTTCAATCATTCCACCAATGCCATCGCACGGGTCGTTACCGTTGAAAATTCAAACGCCACTTCTGATTTTCAGCCGGACCCCACGCGGGTGCAGGCCATGCTGAATCGCGGTCTCATGAATTTCACCGGCCAGGCCACGGTCACCGCCGCCTGGCGCAGCCTCGTCTCGACGCAGGACGTCATCGGCATCAAGGTTTTCTCCACCGCCGGAATGCTCAGCGGCACGCGGCCCGCCGTCGTCGCCGCGGCGATTCACGGGTTGCTCGACGCGGGCGTGCCGCCGCAACACATCGTCATCTGGGACAAACACGAGGACAATTTGCGCGCCGCCGGATTTTTCAAGCTCGGCGTGCAACTCGGCGTGCGCGTGGCCGGCAGCACGGAAACCGGTTACGATCCGACGAATTTTTATCAGCCTGACACCGCCATCATCGGCAATCTCGTCTGGGGCGATTTGGAATTCGGCAAAAAAGGCGAAGGCGGCGGGCGAAAATCCTTCGTCTCCATGCTGGTCAGCCGGCAGATCACCAAAATCATCAGCATCGCGCCGCTGCTGAACCAGGAATATGCCGGTGTTTGCGGACATCTTTACGGCCTGGCGATGGGCAGCGTGGACAACACGCGGCGTTTTGCGGACGACCCCGGCCGGCTGGCGGTTGCCGTGCCGGAAATTTACGCCCTGCCCGTGTTGGGCGACCACGTGGTGCTCAACATCACCGATGCGCTCATCGGCCAATACGAAGGCGGTTCGCACGGTCTGCTGCATTATTCCTCGGTGCTGAATCAACTTTGGTTCAGCCGCGACCCCGTGGCGCTCGACACGCTGGCCATCAAGGAACTCGACCGCGAACGGCGCGCGCTCGATGCGCCGGAATTCAAACCGAATCTGGGGCTTTACGCCAACGCCGCCCTGCTCCAGCTCGGCGTGAACGACCCCGCGAAAATCCAGGTGGAAAAGCTGCGCTGAAAGAACGGCAGGAAAGTATCCATGCAGATTCAACTGGACAAAATGCTTTCCAGGTCAAGACTGGTCTTGCTGACAAATGATGTGCCCAACTTCAAACCCGAACCCAGGAATTGACATGAAAAACTCTTTATTGCTGCGGGCATTGACCCTGCTGACCGGCGTCGCTCTTGCGGTCGCCGCAAGCACGGCGGAGGCGAAATTGACGGTCGGCGATCCGGCGCCAAAACTCCAGGTCGCCAAATGGGTGCAGGGCGATCCGGTGAAGGCATTCGACACCAACCACGTTTACATCGTCGAGTTCTGGGCCACTTGGTGCGGCCCCTGCCGGGCCTCCATTCCGCATCTCAACGAGTTGTCCAAAAAGTTCAAGGATCAAGGGGTCATTGCCATCGGACAAGACGTGTGGGAGCCGGACGACAGCGGCGTCGCAGCGTTCGTGAAAAAAATGGGCGACCAGATGACCTACCGCGTCGCGCTCGACGACAAGAGCCAGGAAACCAACGGCATCATGGCAGTTAATTGGATGAAAGCGGCGGAGCAGAACGGAATTCCCACCGCTTTCGTGATCAACAAACAAGGGCGAATTGCCTGGATCGGACACCCGATGGGATTGAATGAACAGATTTTGGAGGACATTCTGGCGGGCCGGTTCGACATCGCCGCGTTTGCCGCGGAATATGAGCGCCAACATCAGGCCCAGAAGCAGGACATGGAATTGCGCATCAAACTCACCAAAGCCCTCAAAAACAAGGATTGGGATGCCGCTGAAACCACGATCGCCGAGATGAAAAAATCGGAACCGGCCATGGGCGACAGCCTCGATACCGTACGGTTCTCCATTCTGCTGGGCCGGAAGAATTATGCCGAGGCCTACAAACTGGCCGAATCCCTGAGTGACGCGCACCCGAAGAACGCGATGATTCAAAATTCCCTCGCCTGGACCATCGCCACCCAGCCCGGACTGGAGAAGCGCGATCTCGCGCTCGCCGAAAAAGCGGCCCTGCGGGCAAACGAGGCCACCCAGGGCAAGGAACCGGCCGTTTTGGACACGCTCGCCCGGGTCCAATTCATGAACGGCAAGAAAACGGAAGCCATCGCCACCGAACAAAAAGCGGTCAATGCCGCTACGGACGAACGCGAAAAAAGCGCTCTGAAAAAAATTCTGGCGGACTACCAGCAGGGCAAACTGCCGAAAGCAGACGACTAGAATTATTCCTTCTCCATCCCGAGGCTGGCGGACTCATTACTGACAGCCGCCCAAACGCTCCGTCGCGACAAACAGCACATTCGTGTCAATTCGTGCAATTCGTGTCAAAAAATCTTGGCGGAATAGTGCGACGAGGTTTTAATCTTCCCATTCCAGCGCGGAAATCGTGCCCCAAACAAGAGAAGCCATGACCGTGAACACCAGCAACCACGGCATCAGCACTTGATAGTTGAGCGAAAGCAACGCTGATGAATCGAGAACCGGCAAATTTCCCCACGGCAACCACCCAACCGCCAGCACCGAACCAATCGTCGTCGCGCCCAGCAAAATTATCGGACGCAGCCAGGCGCGGCGGCGGCGTGGCAACGCGGCCACGACACGCGCAGTAAAGCCGTTATCTTCAATATATTTGTCCTGCTCGCGCAGCCATGCGTCGAGCGGATCGTTGGTTTCAGGCGGATTCATAATTTTCATAGGCCAGCGACAGTCGCCGCCTCAATTTTTCCTTCCCGCGCAGGATGTTGGTTTTGACCGTGCCCAGCGGGCAATCCAAAACCTGCGCGGCTTCTTCGTGCGACAAACCATTCTGGCAGCAAAGAACCACTGCCGCCCGCTCATTTGAATTTAACAGCTTCAACGCCTCGGTCAAATCGAGACGCAGATGACTGTCGCGGGCGGCAGCCGGTTCCTCCGGTTCCACCGAGGATTCGTCCACCTCCTCCCAAGCCAGTTCCTTTCGGCGGCGGCCGGCCATGCGAAATTCATTGACGGCGATGCCGAACAGCCACGTCGAGAAACGCGCCCTGCCGCGATAGGTTTGTAGTTTCTGCCACGCCTTCAAAAAGGTTTCCTGCGCCAGGTCGTCGGCCAGATGCGCATCGCCACGCGTCATGCGCGCCAGGAAGGCGCGCACGGGCGATTGATAGCGCCGCACCAGTTCGCCGAAGGCATTCTGGTCTTCGCGCGACAGGACGCGGGCAATGAGATCGGCGTCGGTGAAGGACACGGGTCAGGGTTTGGGTGGTTGTTCGTCATTTTTATCTCTTCTTTCCACGAACCAGACAATCAGGAACGCCACGCCGATGAACAGGACGATCCAGCCACCGCTGCCATGATGGCCGAAAGATATCAATAACGCAGTGCCAACTCCCGTCAAAATCAGACCGGGCAGAAGATGGCGATGGCGAGCCCGACCAAGCTGCTGACCAAACTGGTTGGAGAATCCGGAAGGTTTGTTTCGAAGCTGCGCAATCAGTTCGGGAGTGATCGGCACACCCTTTTCGATCATCGCACGCATCGTTTCATGCACCATCTTGTTCCGGCGATGCCTGAAATAGAAGACGATGGCAACAATCGCTATACTCATCGCAAAGGGAGCAAAAGGTATCAACAGCGCCAGCGCTGCAATGGCAAACCCACCGAGGGACGACTTGTCATTGTCCGCCGGGTTTTGACCACCGACATGAGCACCAGTGTTGTTAATACGAACCGGCGAAGGTTCGCTGGATGGTTTTTGTGCTTTGGTTCCAGTCACGGCAACCGCATTGGATGCCGGTGCGCTGTCGGACACAGTCACGGGCCCGTTCGTTCCATTTTCGGCGGGCGCGTTCGTCTGCGCCCGCAGCGGCGCTGCAGCGAGCGTAAAAAGAAAAATTGCGGCGAGGAATTTGATTGATGCGATTTTCATATTCATTGATTTCGTTTTTAACTGTTCACAGGTGAGATGCTGTGAGCAGCCCTTTTGGATTCAGAAATTTTGCGCCTTTGCGTTAAAAATCACTCTGTTTGTGGTTTAAATTCGACACTTCACCCTAACCCTCTCCCCGGTCGAGGCGGAGAGGGTATTTTCCTCTGCGTCTGTGCGTTTATCTCTTCTCAAAAACCAGTTCATCACCTTTGGCCGTGACCTTGATTTTATCGCTCCACCTTCGCGAACGCTACGGCGCGATAAGCCGGGCTTGAATTCGCCTTCGAGCAGGCGCACCGAAAGCGGGTTGAGTATTTGCTCCTGAATGGCGTGTTTGAGCGGGCGCGCGCCGAATTGCGGGTCGCAACCTTCCTTGGCATCAGCCTCCATTTGCCGGATACAGCCACGGCGTTCGGGCCCAATACCACTCCGATGCCTTTTTTATTTCCACATGACCGTCCGTCATGCCCACCGCACTTCTGCCGTTATTGTGGCGAAGCTCCGGCCCGCACCAGTCGGGGTTGATGGGAGAAACGACCAAAGCGTTGGGCTGGGTGTCCGCCGGGTCGTTGAGCACAAAACTGCCGGCTTTCTGGGGAGATTCCGGGGTGACGGAAAGAGCTGGATCGGTGGTGTTTATTGCCAGCGTGCCGCTGTCGGCCAGGAGAACGGTCGCGGAGGCATTTCGGATGGCGTCCAAACGCGCGGGGGGATAGGTGGACTCGGGCCAGATGTCCGGCCAGTCGAAGCCTCCGACGTGAAAGTTCAATCCGTAATTTGAAAAGGCCGCGTCTTCCGGCGCGGTGGGGTAGTTGGCGGCCACAACCGCGTTTGCCTTGATTTGAAATGCCGGACAAAGCAGCAGATTGGTGGTTCCAGTGTAAGGTGAAAGCAGATTGAACCAGGCCCTGCGGACCACGTTATCGCCACGGACAACGGACGTATCGCAAAACTTGTCATCATTGTCCGTGAGGTAGAGATGACACGCGAAGGCAAGTTGCCGGCAATTGTTCACGCAGAAACTTGTCCGGGCGCGGTCTTTCGCTGTGGCCAGGACTGGCAGCAACAACGCCGCCAAAATCGCAATGATGGCAATGACCACCAGCAGTTCAATCAGCGTGAATGCGCGATGAGCAGAATTCCTGGTCATAGACTTTCAATCTTAGACTTTCAAATCCCTGCCATGTTCATAATCAAGACCCTCACCGGTTGGATTTTGCGGATCATTTCAGGCTGGTGCTGTGTTGTACCAGCCAGGCCACGTCGCGATCGGTGGGGGAAGTCGGTTTTGAATCGCCCGGCAGGCGTTGACCCGCCACCAGAGGCGGATTGGTTGTCGGTTCCACCCATTTGTGATAGTCGGTGTGACCGTCGGCAAATGAAATGCAGGCGCCCCCGCTGTGATAGCTGGATGGATAATCAATGATGGCGTAGCGCGCCTCGGCATTGATGGCGAAGAGCCCGTCGTTGATGGAGTCTTCCCGTTCGTCAATGAAAACGAAGGCATCGCTGGGACCGGGAGCGATGATCTGGTCCAGTTTCAAGAAATTCCGGAATTGGCCGCCTCCGCCATCCGGGCGCTCGCCCATATACCCGTTCATGGACATGCTGCGCACCCGGGGCACATTTGCGCCGGCAATGGTCACGGTGCTCCGATCTCCCGGACAATGATAGACCGCCGGATTTTTGACGTAGCCGCCGATGGAACCGAAGATCGCGTACTTTTCCCCGACAAGCAGATCGGTGTTGGTGCTTTCGCTCACGTCCGGCCCTTCGAAATCAAACCACATGTCACCCGCCACCCAGCCCGGATTTTCAATCGTCTGGCCATGATCCACCGCCGCGGCGTTGGGTGCCAGGAAATCATTGTTTTCGCCCGCGTACATGAGCCAGCCCAGTTGCAGTTGCCGGACATTGTTGGCACAGGAGGTTTGCCAGGCCCTCTGTTTGGATTTGCTCAAAACCGGCAACAACAAGGCGGCGAGAATGGCGATAATGGCAATGACCACCAACAACTCGATCAAGGTGAACGCGGTTTTGCCTTTCATGGATGGTCAAGCGCGGCCACGGGATTCCGTCCGGCGCGCCGGCGCCAAAGTTGGATCAGCAACACAGTCAAAGCGCCCAGGCCCAATAGAATCGCCGTTCCAACACCCATCTTGAAAAGCAGGGAACGCGGCACGGTCGTGACGGAAAAGTCATCAAAGCGTGCGACGCCCGAGACCCAAGGTTCGTTAGCATTTTGATTGGCGCCGATGGCAATATCGATCGTCCGGGCTTTCGGAGGAACCATGATGCCGTTCATCGTCAGCGTTCTGTAGCTGGTCATGGCCGAATCGCTCGTGTGGGCGCCGACCTGGACGACGCGTTGACCAATGAATTTAGCGCCAGTCGAGTCATAGAAACGCAACAAGACGATGATATTGTTCTTGGCGGCCACGGGATTCTCGAGCTTGTACGCGAACGAAAAGGTGAGGGGCCTCGCTCCGCCAGCCGCGGGTCCGAGTGAAAAAAACTCGCAGCGCCAGTCGGCCTGGTTTTCCGTGCCCGCCACCGTATTGCTGAGCACGAAAGCACATACACCGTGAGCCGGGTCGTTAAAATTATAAGACGTGGACGCCGCGCCGTACGCCCCGGTTAACCATTTCTCGCTGCCGCTCCAGGTGCCGGACTCGGGGGGGCCGAGAAAAATCTGCCCCTTCCCTGAAGTGGTCAGCGTTGTGATGATGAAAGTTGTGACTACCAGGGGAATAATACACCGATGCATCAGATTGATTTTTATATTCATTTTAGATCACTCCGTTCAAAAACCAGCCGGGTGGGTTCGCCGCCATCGTTCCACACTCCCGAGAGTTTGCCATGCTCCAGTTTCCCTTCAAAGGAACATCCGCTCCAAACCCACTCGATCCGGACCTCCGGCGGATGGTATCGGACCACCGTAGCCAACATTCCGCTTGTTCCATCAGAACTGTCCAAGGTGGCGGAATATTTTCCGTCGGTCAGTTTGCCGACGTGAAGAAACAATTGGAGCTTGATTCCTTCCCCATTCAGCCTTCCCTGCCAATGACCCTGCAAATCCGTTTGCTTCGTGTAAGAAAAGTCTCCCCTCGGTTCCTGATTCCCGCGTTTGAACGTCCATGGGATTACCGAAGAGCCGTTTGGCAGAGTCCCCCGTATTTCCGTGTTGCTGCCGTCCATGATTCCTTTCAATTTGATTCTAAGATGCGTCACTTCAACGTTGGTTTTATCACAAGTGACAGTAACCGGTATATGCATTAAACCGGAATACAGGTCGTCCATTTCCGCCCGGAACACCCCTTCCGTAGGCTCTGAAATTTTTAGATTCATCCGCAACGGAATGCCTCTGATGCTTGCATATCCCTCCCAGAAACCCTGCAATGTTGAATTCCCCGCTGGCGCATAATCGCTCTCGGCCAGCGGTGGCGCCGGAACATCCGGCTGGGTTGTTCGCTTCCACAGAACATCGGTTTTGGTTTTGCGACCGTTCCGTAAAATGAAAAGACTATGTATCTCTGTGCCGGTTGGGTCAACGGTGCCTTCGTAATGATCCAGCCGGTCCAGTTGCAGGCGCACGGTTCCGTTTCTGTATTCGAACCTGGCGACGGGGTAATCTCTTTGTCCGAGTTCCGGGGCGTCCAGCGTGGCACGGTACGCGTCATTCGTTTTGGAAATCTTGAGCACGGCATGCATCTCGAAACTTCCGGCCGGGTTGAGCGGTGACACGACCCTGAACATGCTGGATTCCCAAGTGCCTTGGATGTCGGGATAAGTGGTGTGAGCCGAATTGACGGCTTTGACCAGCAAGGGAGTCGTGCCCGTTGCCACCACAATCGCCGCGCCGGTGATGATGGCGGCCTTGGCGTTGTGCCAGGCCATAAGTTTCAAGGCTCCTTTGATGAGGGCCAAGGTTGAGCCGGACGCCGTTGCCCCCTTGGCGACTGCCACGGCCGTTACCGTATGGGCGAGCGCCGCCGGGGCGGCTTGAACGGAGTTGGCCGCAATCGCACCAGCGATGCCTGAAGTGGTCGAAGCAATGCCGCGCTTGACGAAAAAGTGTCGCAGCTTTTCCACCGCGCGGCTCACTCGCTTGTGCGCCGCCGATTCACTGAGTTTAAGTTTAGCGGCGACTTCCAGTGCGGTCTTGTTTTCAAAGAACCGCAGCACCACGGCATTGCGGTCGGTCTCGCCCAAATGCCCCATGGCTTCATCCAGCAACGGGGCGATTTGTTCCCAGGCCGCCGGCTCCGGTTCGGTCAAGGTGGATTGCATATAAGCCTCCTGCTCACGGCGCTGGCGGCGGATTTCGCCCTTCACAAAGTTGGCCGCCGTCAGCCGCGCAGTTTGGTACAGCCAGCCGGACAACACCGTGCCACGCCGCAAACCGCCGGCCTTGCGCGCCAGGATGACGAAGACCGCCTGCGTGATTTCCTCGGCGTGATGCGGATTGCCGGTGAACCGCAGCCCGGCGGAATAGACGAGGTTCACATACCGCGCGACGAGGGCGGCAAACGCCGCCTCGGATTCGCTGCGGGTGTATTCCGCAAGCAATTCCTGGTCATCCATTCCGGTCATCTGCTGATAAGATGTCCACGAACCGCAAAACTGGACAAACTATTTTGTTTTCCACCACCAGCATCTTGATGGGTTCGCAGCTCCTCACAATTTCGGCTGCGTGCCTCGAAAATCGTCTGGCTCAACCTGGCCGCCCGTCCCCATGAACGTCTGTCAGAAGTAACTGCGCAATCATTATTTCGTGCTTCTGAACTGCTGCAACTGGCTGACCAGATTTTTCACCTGGACGTTGTTCGGGTCCAGTTTCAGACAGGTGGAAGCCACCAGGAGGGCGTCGGAATTCCGATTCTGTTTCAGAAGGAAATTGGTGTATCGAAACACGGCCTCGAGCGAAGTCGGACAGAGCGCCCAAGCCTGACGGAAGGCAAAATCCGTCGCGCGGGCCATGCGGTCTTTTTCCACCTCGCCGGCGGCGTGGTCCAGGCGCCACATGTAAATCCCGGCAATGGAACTCCGCAGCTTGGAGAAAGTTTTGTACGCATAATCGTTTTGTACAAAACGCGGGTCGCCAGTGAACCCGCCGAGATCATGCCGGAGATGCACCTTTTCCGCAAACGCGGCGATCTCCGACACCGGTGTGTCGTCGTTCAGCCAGCCGCCAATCATCGCCGTCACATGTTTGGTCCAGTAGTCATGGTCCCGGCTGATGATGTCATCGGACAATTCTGACAATGGCTGTCGGTTGATTTTCATGATCAGCCCGTGCGGCTCCAGATACGGCTTCATCCAGTCGAGCGGGAAACTTTCCTCGATGTAAAATTCGCGGCCGGGGTTTTTGTCGAAGATGATTTTGGCCAGCAGGCCGTTGATGTTCATCACGGCCACCTGGCCACTGACCTGTATTTTCCCGTTGGCGTCCCGCCGGACATTCTCACCCGGCCCGAGTCGATTTTTGCTCTGCCGCTGTGCGGCATCCTGCTTGTAATCCTCGATGCTTTTTTGCGAGTCTTCAGCGGTGGGAACATAAATCATTTCCCCATACATGCCGCGCAGGTATGCCAGATACGTGTCGTCCGCCAGCGCATTCTGGGTGACCGTGAAAAAGGGATCCGCCTTGACCTGTGATTTGCACAAGGCAGTGACAATAAAACGTCCCTGATCGGTGCCGCCAAAATAAATGCTCCCCGCCGGGATGGATTCAATAATGTCGTCGCCAAACATCGCGGAGTATTTTTCATCGCCCACGCTGAAGGCCTCGTATCCGCCCCAGATTTCCTTGACCGCCTCCCAAGCCGTGCCGTGCAAACGCTCGTCGGTCTTGCCAGAATGCTCGTATTGCCCTGCGTGGCTTGCCAAATCCTGGAACGTATTGCTGACCGTCAGCCAGTCGCCCCGGTCCGCCGCCTCAACAAACGGCTTGAACACCGACACGTCCTTTCCTTCCGCCCGGATCTGCGCCTCCTTTTCCACGATGAATGCTTTCAACCGGACGGAAATCTCCGGCGTATTTCGCCCCGAATGGGCGGTCTTGATCACTACCGTGGCCGCGCCGGCGGCAAGAATTACTGCCGTGCCGGCAACGATTGTCGTTTTCGCTTTTGTCCATGCCATAAGTTTCAATGCTCCTTTAATGAGGGTCAGGGTTGAACCACTGGCCGCCGCGCCTTTCGCCACCGCCACAGCCGTCACGGTTTTTGCCAGCGCCACCGGCGCGGCCTGGACGGAATTTGCGGAAATCGCCCCGGCGATGATGGCCGTGGTCGAACTCACACCGCGTTTGGAAAAATAACGGTGCAGCTTTTCCAGCGCGTGGATGACCCGTTTCTTCGCCGCATTTTCGCTGACGCCGGCGACCGTGGCCACCTCGGCAAAACTTTTGCCGCCGAAAAACCGCAGCACCACCGCCGCGCGGTCCTTGTCGCCCAATTGACCCATCGCGTCCTCCAATAGCGGCGCAAGTTGTTCCCAGGTTTCATCCGGCGCAGCGGCATTGGACTCGGTCTGCATAAAGGCCTCCTGTTCACGGCGGACGCGGCGGGTTTCACGCCGCAAAAAACTCGATGCCGTCAGCCGCGCGGTCTGATACAGCCAGCCGGGCAGGATGGTTTTGCCCGGGATGCGACCGGCTTTTTGGGCAAGGATGATGAACACCGCCTGCGTGATCTCCTCGGCGGCGTAGGGATTGCCGGTTTTCCGCAGGGCGGCGGAATAAACCAGGTCCACGTGGCGCGAAACCAGGGCGGCAAAGGCGGCGTCGGAATTCCCGCTGGCGTATTGCCGCAACAAATCCATGTCGGTCGCGTCGTGCATCCATCTATTCATGTCCGCCGCCGGGGAAAAGTGCCAACCAATTTTGAATCCATCCCCGATGCCGCCTTTTCAACCACGAACTACACGAAATACGCGAACTCTTTTCAACGCCAAGCCGCAACCAAATCATTTTGGACTGCGGCGGGAAGCGAAGCGCCACGCCGCTTTGGAAGTACTGTCCCCAGTCGAAAAGCGGTGTCGCCGCTGCGCTCTGCCACCGCAGTCCAAAATCCTCTCACCCGCGCTGCCGGGTCGCTTCGTAAAGGAACACCCCCGTGGCGACGGCCACGTTCAGTGAATTCATGTGGGAAGGCATCGGGATTTCCACCATGTCGTCGCACGCCGCCAGCACGGCCGCCGTGAGGCCCGGTCCTTCCGCGCCAAACACCAGGCAGCAGTCGCCCCGCAAATCCACGTCGGCCAGCTTCCTGGCCCCGGGCCGGGGATGCGCCGCCAGACACCGCACACCCCGCACCCGCAACGCCGTCAGTTTTTCCACCAGGTTGTCCACCCGCACCAACGGTTGCTCGAAGGTGGCGCCCATGGAACCGGACACCGCGCGGCGCTGGAACGGACTGCCACACGTCTCGCCCACGATCAGGAAATGCGCGCCAAAAGCCGCGCAGTTCCGGACCACCGCGCCCAGATTTTCCGCGCTGGCAATGCCCTCCACGGCCGCCAGCAGCAACGGACGCGGGGAGTTATTGAGGAGCGTTTCAAAGTCCGGCTGCGGCGGGATTTTGGCCACGGCCAGCGCGCCCTGATGTAACTGGTAGCCGGTGATGGTTTCCAGCAGCTTCTGTTCGCCGACATAAACGCAGAGCTTTTCTTCCGGCCGTGCGCGCAGCGGCGGTTCGAGCTGTTCCAGCCACGCGGGCGTGAGCAGTGCGGAGACGACTGTGAACCGGCTCGCCAGCAGCCGCCTGACCACCTTGGCATTTGTGGCCACCAACACACCGGCCCGCTCGTGTTCCTCGGGGCGGCGGAGAGTCTGATACAACGCCAGTTCCGGCGCGTCGAGAGATTGAACCGGTTGGATGTGCAAGTTCGCCACGCCGGAATTAAAGCGCGCAGCCGCGGCAATGAAAAGCGCGGAGAAAGGTTTCTTCCATCACGGTCCCGTGAAAGGATTTTGCTGATTGATGAGGGCTTGAAAGGGGCTGGAGAAGGAGAATCCGACGCAGTCCCCAATAATCTCTGTTGCCATCAGGAATGGGAAATGTAATGTAATGTTTCATGCTTAACATAAAAACCCTTAAGCCAGTATGAATAATAACCGCGTCATCCTCACGGGCATTTCGTTGCTGATGATAGGAATTCCCCTGGTCGCAGGCACCAATCCGCCGGCCACCGACCGCGTCATCACCGCCGATTTCCGGCAGGTGCAGGGACCGATGAACACGATGTTCAAGAAGTGTGTCGGGGCCGGGCGTGCCAACGAAGGCTTGCGCGCCGACTGGCAGCGGCAACTGGCTTACGCGCATCGTGAATGCGGTTTTGAATACATCCGCATGCACGGTTTGTTCTGCGACGACATGGGGGTTTACAAGGAGGGCAAGGACGGCCAGCCGGAATACAACTGGCAATACATTGATGAGCTTTACGATTTTCTCCAAAGCATCGGCATGAAGCCGTTCGTGGAACTCAGCTTCATGCCATCGGCAATGGCCAGCGGTTCCAAGACGATTTTCTGGTGGCGCGGCAACGTGACCCAGCCAAAGGATTTGAAGAAGTGGGGCGATTTCATCCGCGCCTTCATCACGCATCTGCGCGAGCGTTACGGCGATGCCGAGGTGCGCACCTGGTATTTTGAAGTCTGGAATGAACCGAACTTGAGCGGATTTTTTGACGGCACGCAGCAGGATTATTTCAACCTCTACGCCGTTACGGCAAGGGCGATCAAGGACGTTTCGCCCGCCTACAAGGTCGGCGGGCCGGCGACGGCGGGTTGTTTGTGGGTGCCAGAACTCATCCATTTCTGCGCGACGAATCGTGCGCCGGTGGATTTTATTTCGACGCACGACTACTGCGTGGACAGTGGTTACCTGGATGAAAACGGCAATGCTGGCACGGTGTTTTCTCAAAACCCCAAAGGCATTTATGGCAACGTAATCCGGGTGCGCAAGCAGATCCGCGATTCCGCGCTGCCCAATCTGGAATTGCATTTCACCGAGTGGAGCGCTTCTTACACTCCGTTCGATCCCATCCACGACAGCTATCACAGCGCCGCGTTCATCCTCGACAAAATCAAGAACGCCGGCGCCGCCGCCGATTCGATGTCCTATTGGGTGTTCACCGATATTTTTGAGGAGGCCGGCCCGCGTTGGACGCCGTTCCACGGAGGTTTCGGCCTGATCAACTACGAGGACATCAACAAGCCCGCGTTCTACGCCTATCAGTTTTTAAACCGGCTCGGCCCGACCGAATTAAAAGACAGCGACCCGGCCTCGTGGATATGCACCGACAAGTCCGGCGGCATCCAGGCGCTGGTTTGGGATTTCACCATCACGCATCCCGGCACCAACGTCATTAATCAGGTCTATTACAAACGCGATCTGCCGTCCTTGCCAAAAAACAAGGTCACGCTCAACCTGACCAACGTGCCCGAGGGTGAATACGCACTGGAAATTTACCAGGTCGGCTACCGCGTCAACGACGCCTACGCAACCTACCTGGACCTGGGTTCGCCTGCGCAATTGACCAGGGCGCAGGTTGCAAAAATCAAATCCGATAACAGTGGCGCACCTATCGCCAGATCCACCATCAAGGTCGGGCGGGATGGAAAAGTTCAACAGCGATTTGACCTGCGTGAAAATGATGTCTGCCTGTTCGTGCTGAAAAGGCAATGACCCGGCTCACGCGCTTCCTGACGGCATCCTCATTCGCACCCAAAATCGCCACGCCGGAATTAAACCGCGTGGCGTCGGCAATGAAAAGCGCGGAGAAAGGTTTCCTCCACCACGGTCAACAAGTTACTTCACCTTTTCCACCACCAGCATCTAGATATTCTATTTCAATAGGTGCAATGGCTCTGCAACCATTGCACATCCCGGTCAGTCGCCGAGGTGTAACTAGGATCGTGTGCTTGTCCCAGCGGCACCAGGGTGGTCGGTTCCAGCCACCGATGACTTTCCACGTGGCCATCGGCAAAAGAAAATCGGCCCGATCCATTATGATAGCCGGCTGGATAATCAACCAGCCAATAAGGGTCGGTTGTTCCTGTTCCGTCAGCATTGCCGGTGTTGCTCATATCAACGCATAGGGCGCCATCATTGATGGTGTCACTGCGCTCGTCCACAGTAACCCAAATATCCGACGGCGTCCGTATTTGTTGGCTCTTTGTAAAGATTACATATTGGTCGCCGCCGCCGTGAAGCCAGTAGCCGGGCAGCATTGGATTCATGCGACCGTTCATAGAAACGCTGCGCGCAAAAATGCTTGTATCGCCAGGACATTTGTAGATTCCTGCAACAGGGACATACCGGGCCAGAACTGATTGCTCCGGGTCCACCAACAATGAAGTATTGGTTGCGTCAAACGGATCGCTCATATTTCCCGCCACCCAATCCTCCAGGACGGGTATCCGGTCATCGTTGTCATGGCAATACATGCCCCACGCCAAAATGAGTTGCCGATGGTTGTTGGTGCATTTCGCCCCTTTAGCCGTGGCTTCGGAGCGACTCAAAACCGGCAGCAGCAGCGCGGCGAGAATGGCAATGATGGCGATGACCACGAGGAGTTCGATCAGCGTGAAGGCGCGCTTTTGCATGTGAATGCCGGAAGAATTCACAGTTTCGATTTTAACGTTGCGCTGTTAGAATGTCACATTGGAAAACGTGGCATTACAGGGATAGTCTGCATCACCAAAGATTCTAAAGCCGATGAGACCCGTGGCGAAAGTCGAATCCATGACCCGCAAAACCCTAGTGTCGTTTAAGCGAACCTCAATCACGGACCCTTTGGCAATTGCGGTGATTTTTGCTGATTGACCAATGGAAGAAAATATCCGCCCTTGATAGGATGCGAGAACAACTTCGCTTTCGGATGTTCTTCTTAGCAGACGAATTTTCCCAATCCCATTATCCCAGGGAAACAAGGTGCCATTGGGAACAAAGACCACAATATAACCATTGTCCGCATCCTGCATCCGAATCACCAGACTTGCCTCACGATTGGTGGTGCTGGCGATGGCCGACAAGGTGATATCACGATATTCTTTGCCTGAAGCCAGAATGCAATCCCCGGTGGTGCTGTGCGCATAAATTTTGCCGTTCGCCCAAGTCCAAGCGTCGCTGTCACCGCGCAAAACAGTCCAATCTTTTGGAATGCCTTGAAGGGGTCTCTCTTGGTTTAGGATAATGACGGTTGTTGTTCCCGCCGCCAGCAACACAACCACGCCGGCGACGATTGCCGTTTTTGCTTTGGTCCATGCCATAATTTTCAATGCTCCAGCCAAAACCAATTTAAGGCAACAGCCCAACAACACAAATCTTTCGGGGCACTTCCAGAATTCCGTAGCAGCCGAGGTAACGAGGCTCAAACTGGAAAGCGACAATCAAAACATTTGGAGCCTCCTTACGTCGGCTGCTACACGTCGGCTGCCACGGTTCCGAAATTGGCTCCGGCTATTTCTTCTTTTCCACCACGAGCATTTCGACGGGCATGTTGGTGGGCGCTAGTTCGAGGGCCGCCTCGTCCAATCCCTGTTTTAACGCCTCGGGCCTCAGTTGCGAGTCCTGCCATTGGAATGTGAAGTCATAACGCCCAGACAAATCGGGCGGCGCGAGAACCGGTTTGTGAAAAACTCCCTCCAAGAATCGCGCCGTGTCCGAAATTGGTTGATTGAATGCGGCCCACATATTGTTTTCTTGTTTGTGATTCATTTTGGTTCCCTTTTTACTCACATGAAGGGCAAGCAGTACGGGATCTTTGATGTTCAACAGAAAGACGTCTGTTTGCCGGATTTCTTTTCGGGCCGCAAAGCCGGTCGTCCGGCTGATGGCCTGTTGCAGTTTCTCCATCGAGTGGTTGGACAAGGTGAACATGAGATCATACCTGCTCTTTGGCGCGTCGGTGGGCAGAATCATTCGTTCCCGGCTGAAGACTTGGTATCCATCTGAATTGGTGAACGCATATGCAACTTCGAGCAATCCCTTGAAGTCCATGTTGTGCGCGATCCACTTTTCGCGGTCCGTCATAGCGGTATGGTCGGAATAGTGTGTCGGCCGGATGATGATAACGGGAGGGGCCTTGTGCAAATTCTCAAGTTTCATTTCCCAAAACGATTCATCTACGGAAGGAGATTCAACCTTCTCGATAACGATGGATGTTGTTCCCGCTGCAAGCAGCACTCCCACGCCGGCCACGATTGCCGTTTTTGCTTTGGTCCAGGCCATAATTTTCAATGCTCCTTTGATGAGGGTTAGGGTTGAAGTTGAAGCCGCCGCGCCTTTCGCCAGCGCAACGGCGGAAATGCTTTTCACCATGAACGCTGAAATTGGCTGAACGGAATTGGCCGAGATCGCACCGGAAAGCGCTGCGCTGGAAACCGTCACACCGCGCTTCACAAAAAATTGCCGCAGCTTTTCCAGCGCGCGGTTCACGCGTTTGCGGGCGGTTTCCTCGTTCATCCGCAGCGCGACGCCAATTTCCGACGAAGTGCGGTCTTCAAAATAACGCAGCAGGACGGCGTTGCGGTCGGTCTCGCCCAGCGCGCCCATTGCATCGTCCAGTAACGGCGCGATTTTTTCCCAGCCGGTCGAATCGGTTTCGTGCAGAGTGGATTGCATGACAGCCTCCTGTTCGCGATGCCGGCGCCGGATTTCGCCTTTGACAAAGTTCGCCGCGATCAGCCGCGCGGCTTGATAAAGCCAGCCCGACAGCACCACGCGCGGCGACAGCGTTCCCGCTTTGCGCGCCAGAATGATGAAGACCGCCTGCGTGATTTCCTCGGCGTGATGCGGGTTGTTGCAAAAACGGAACGCAGTGGAATACATCAGCCCGGCGTAACGCCTCACCAGTTCCGTGAAGGCGGCTTCCGAGCGGCAGCGGACGAATTCGCCGAGCAATTGATGGTCATCCGATTCGGGCATTTGCCCCATGATGTCCAACAACGGCAAAACGGGACAATTTATTTTGCCTTTTGTGCCATCACAGTCCGCCGTCGAAATACCAGCGGTGATCGGGATTGTCGCAGCGGATGGCCAACTGCCATTTCTTGACATTGCCGTCTTTCAGGCGGATTTCGTAAGGCACATAGACCTGTGGCCCTTGAAAATCCTTTTGATTGCCCATTCCTCTAAACTGGTCACGAAGATTGGGCTGCAACTCCAGCAGCGCGGCGATGCTGATCCTTGCCTTGAAGGGTTTTCCCAGGCTGATGACTTCCATGCCGCCGAGATATTTTTTGGTTCCATCCTTGAGTGTATTATCCGGCCAGAATTTGCCCACCGTGCTCCAATCCTCCCGCGAACAGGCGTCAAAAAAATTCTGTGCCATCTCCGCCGGCGTCGTGCCTGTTAGTTGCCGATAATTTGCGTTGTCCGTGTCGCTCAATTCCGTTTTTGACGTGAAAAGCGAAGCCATCGCTTGTTCGGCGTTTGCCGAAATCTGCGTTGCTTTCGCTTTGTAATGATGAATGACGATGGGCGTAGCAGTGCCCACTGCAAGAATTGATGCCACGCCCACGACGACCGCCGTTTTTGCTTTTGTCCATGCCATAATTTTCAAGGCTCCTTTGATGAGGGTTAAGGTTGAACCGCTGGCCGCCGCACCTTTCGCCACGGCGATGGCCGTCACGGATTTTGCCAGCGCCACGGGCGCAGCTTGAACGGAATTGGCGGAAATCGCCCCGGCGATGATGGCCGTGGTCGAGGAAACGCCGCGCCTGGCGAAAAACGTCCGCAATTTTTCCAGCGCCCGGCTCACGCGCTTCTTGGCCGCATCTTCATTCGCACCCAAAGCCGCGCCCACTTCCCTGAGGTTTTTGCCGTCGAAAAATCGCAGCACGACGGCATGGCGGTCGGTTTCATTCAATCCAGCCATCGCCGCGTCCAGCAGCGGTGCGAACTGTTTCCAGATTGCGTCCGCCTCCGTTTCACTTCGGCGCGACAAGTCGGATTCGTTTTCATTCAAAGCGGTTTGCATGTATGCCTCCTGTTCGCGGCGGGCGCGCCGGATTCTGCCGCGGATAAAAGTCACCGCTGTCAGCCGTGCGGTTTGATACAGCCAGCCGGAAAGGATGACCCGCTTGCCCAAATGCCGGGATTTCTTTGCCAGGATGACGAAGACAGCCTGGGTGATTTCCTCGGCGGAGTGCGGATTGCCGGTATGCCGCAGCGCGACCGAATAGACCTTGTTGACGTGCCGCGTGACGAGCGCGGCAAAGGCTTCCTCGGAATCGCGCTCGACGTATTCGCGCAACAGGGCGGCATCATCCAATTCCTGCATCTATCTGTAAATGCCGCCATTGATGAAAGGGGACAATCTTTTTTTGCGGCAGATGGGGTGTTTGACACGAATTTCACGAATTAACACGATAGGGCTATCCACTTGGCTACTACGAACCCAACTGGTAGTATGATCGCATGGATGAGGATTATCCGAAGAACATGCTGGAAATGGAACAGCGG
>Ga0224534_1000700_pt1 | contig 20272 bp, 14 predicted proteins | sample 714E12024metaG_FD_172012 | JGI IMG/M metagenome (GOLD analysis project Ga0224534, IMG submission 172012) | Peat soil microbial communities from Stordalen Mire, Sweden - 717 E1 20-24 | ecosystem: Environmental > Terrestrial > Soil > Wetlands > Peat | place: Sweden: Norrbotten County, Stordalen... | reverse complement strand
AAAGGGTGTTAGCGGCGGCGCGGTGGGTGCGGGCGGGAAAATCCAGCCAAACCCAACGGCCAACGATTTCAGCCAGTTCAAATTGGATAGGCAGTTGGGTTTTGAGCAAGTCCAAGACGGTCTGCGTGGACAATTCACGGTTGGCGGTGTGTGCGGCAAACGCGCGGGTTTTTGAAACCGACGATGGCCGGACACTCGCCGGTGCTGTCGCTTCATTTTTGAAATTTGTTGTGGTCATAGCTTTTTTTTGAAACCGCTGTCCGTCACCCTGCCGTTTGCTGCTCGCTTCACTGATTGGGGAGACAGCAAGCCGTGCGCGAGAGCGCATTGAAAAATCCGGCGAAAGCAAAAACCGTGACAGCGGCGGAAAGGCAAGAGGGAGACGCTGGCGCGGTTTTTGATCTCGCCGCTAATCTCGGCTTGGTGTCGGACCAGCGAGCAGCAAACGGTGGGGTGATGGCGGGCGTGAAAAAAGCGAAGACCGACAACCTAACTCATGACTATTTCATGAAATTATTCTCGTGCAAGATTTGTAATTTCGTAAAATAGGAATGCCCCATCGGGCGATTTGGTAAGTCACGATAATAGCAATCCTAAAAGATTATGGACGAGAAAATGTATGCCGAGGCTGTGGAATATGAGAAGTTCACACAGTCTGTTTATCAAGCAATTCTACGCAAGGAAAACGCTGGCAACGTCAATGTAGAGCATAACTTGGACATTAAAGGACGTTCTGGAGTCGCCCATCAGATTGATGTCAGTTGGCGCTTTCGCCGTGCTACTGTGGAACACCATGTCCTGATTGAATGCAAAAACTATGCGAGCGACATCACGCTCGAAAAGGTGCGAAATTTCTTTGCCGTCTTGCACGACATCGGGAATTGCCAGGGAATCATGGTGACGAAAACAGGATACCAAAAAGGGGTTATTGATTTCGCAAAGTATTACGGCATCGGTCTAAAACTACTTCGCAAACCCATTGCCGAAGATTGGAAAGATCGGATTAAAGATATTCACATAAACATCATAGCCATCGGTGTGGTTTCCTCGGCGGAGAATGCTCCTCGCGTAGAAATGTTCTTCCCGTCCGATACACCGCAAAGCATCAAAGACCTTTTGGAAAAGGGAGAGCTTACCTTCGCCCAAGGTCCAGACATGGTTTTCCTCAATGCTCGCGGTGAACCAATTACCGAAGAATTTCGCCATTGGCTTCCCAAATCAGGTGTGGATATTGGCAATGGCGTTGGTGGTCCTTACACAAAAACCATTTCTTTGTCCGACCACCACATCAAATGCGTGGACAAAACCGGCACGTCTCACCTTGTAAAGGTCGAAGGCGTGAAGATTACCTACCATCTTGAAGAATTGGATGTCAGAGAAGTTGTTATCGCAGGCGAAGAAGTGGTGGATGCCATCCTAAAAGATTTTAACTCCGGTGAAGTTGAGCATATCGCAAGAAAGGCAGATTAACACCAGCGCATACAACACTTAAAGACACGAGAACGCCGTCAGAGTTTTCTGCCGGCGTTTTGGGGTCGCGCGGGAGGAATGTCGCGGCAAATTATTTTGCCGTGCGGTTAATGGTTTGTATCAGCTTGTCGGTTTCCTGCTGTAACGATTGAATCTGTTCTTCCGGCAGATGGCTGGAAACGAAAATGTAGCCATTATTTTTTCCGTTCTCCTGACGCATTTCAGATGAGTCCGCGCCTTCAACGACCACGGCGAATTTTTGTGAATCGAGGACGCCATAGCTTTGCGTCCGCGTCACATGAACCGGCACTTGGGCGATGGCGAGTTGCCGGAACGCCTCTTGGTTGTAATTCATCAGCCGCGACACCTCGGCAATTTTCGCGGCGGCTTTCCGTTCCGCGTAATTGTCGAAGGCATAGAATATGCCCAAGGTCGCTAGACCAAAAAGCATGAATGTCACCATGAAAGAACCCGCCCAAGCGGTTTTCCAGATGTGTTCCCGCCAAAGCGTGTTCGCCGTGCTGGAAGCTTCTTCAATCTTCTTCAAAGTCGGAACTACCCGCTCGCCCAATTCTTTGGAATGCTGCATGAACGGTGAAATGATTTCCGCTTTGATGCCTTTGTCCAAAGCCGCTTGAATCCCCTGCACGATGGCCTTGGTGTCCATTTGTGCGCCAAGATTTTTCACCATCAATTCAACGCTGGCAATGGTCTCGTTACACTTGGCCTGGGTGATTTTACAAAGCTCGTCCGTCTTGGCGGCGTGATTGGTGATGTTCACGTCGCGGGTTTCAATCGTCTTGGCAATCATGCCGATTTCCTCGCGCATATCCTGCACCGTCGCCAGTGCATCGGCGTTGGCGGCAATCATCCGGTTAGGGATGCGCTCGGCGTAATGGGCATAGACGTCCAGCACGAGAAAAAGCTGGCTGAAAAACTGCGCGCTGTCGCCGTCCGCAAAACGCTGATAAACCTTCCGCGCCAGCTCCCGCTTTTCAGCGGGATAAGTGGCGAGCATTTCTTCAAATAAATCTGTTTCGGCCATAACGTCTCCTTTTTAGTTAGTGAGATTTACTTTCGCGCCGCGCTTGACGGCAAACGCTTCGCCGATGGGCGGCACAACCTTGGGTTTTATACCCGCCGCCTCGACGGCTGGCAAAAGTTTTCCGGCGATCTGGTCGTATTGATTGAACATGGTGGCGAGCCAATCCTGCAAGACGCCCCGCGCCATGATGTCCAAGCCAAGCGTGTCGCTGCCGATGGCTTCATTGAACGGGATGCCGCGCTGCTGCTCTGCCTCCAACTTGGCGAGCCGGAGTTTCACAAATTCCGACAGCACCGGCACGGTGATGGTCACGGCTCCGCAATCGAGCAATTCCTTTTCCAGCGGGCTGTTGTCGAACATCCGATTTCTGGACGCCCGCGCCGGGTTGCGGACGATGACGTAATCCACCTGTTTGCCGCAGAACTGGCAGACGGCATCGAGGTTCGTCATCACGTCCATGTCATCGAACGGAAATACGATGAGGGTGACGCCGATGTTTTGCGCGCTGGCGATGTCAAAGAAATGCGTGGCGGCAAGTGCCTTCATCAGTTGTCCGTCCAGATGCGCCCGTGGGTCAATCAGTGTGACAGGTTTAGCCGTGGTCTTTCGGAGAATCAAAATGAGTTCGTCCAAGTCTTCGGCCTGCCCGCTCAAGGGCGTCAGCTTCACCTGGCCGGGGAACAAGCGGGACAAGGTGCGGTTATCGCCGTCCAGATCGAATCCCTGCCATGGGATGTTACGTTGGTTAAGCCAGCACGCGCGGGCGGTGGCTTCAATGCTTTTGCCCATGTTGCCTTTGGCTTGCATGGGCAGTATCAGACGATGTTTCGTTGTTTTCATTCAGGTATGTTGAACCGATATTGGTTCGTTGTTTTGGTTGTTGTTGTTTGCGGTGTGGGAGGGAAAATCGGTGCGGCCTGTTCAACTTCAAACGGGGTGTTGTTGCGTGGCCGGCGGGCGATTGCCCGCTGGCAAAAACGATGCACCGCGCTCAAGGTGATGGTTACACCGTGCTCATTAAGCCACTGTGCGATTTGTTTGTGCGTCCAATGTTTGCGGCGCAACGCAAAGATGGCTTCACGGTGCGCCTCCAATTTGCTGCGCGTTTTGCGCGGGCTTTCGTTTTCAGCTTGGGATTCCAAATTCATATTTGTTTCGATTTTTCAGCCCCAATAATTCCGTCAGACGTTCGCGCGAATTTTGCGCGAAATTCGCGCGAACGTGAGGCAGTTGCCGCGCCCCTCTAGCTGTGCTAAGGGAAGATGTCTGACGGAATTATTGGCTTTTAACACGGTCGTCATAGCTGTGTGCATCGTTGTCATTACGATACGGTGGTTGAAGTGGATAGCGTTACCGAGTAGTGGGAGAGTTGGTTCGGAGTAAGTGCGAATAGTGGCTTCAGGGGGATGACGAGGCGTAAATTCCGGTTACAGTGGCTTCTATGTTAAGAGTCATAGCGAGTCGGAATGCCAAAGAATACTTCGCTGAATCTTTGAAACGTGAAGATTATTACAGTGAAGGGCAGGAAGTCAGCGGCGATTGGAACGGGATTGCCGCTGAACGCTTGGGACTTTCAGGAGCAGTAACAACGGCTGCTTTTGAATCCCTGTGTGACAACGAGAAGCCGGGGACAGATGAACGGTTGACGCAACGGAATAAAAGCAATCGGACGGTGGGCTACGATTTCAATTTTCATTGCCCTAAATCGGTATCGGTCGCTTACGAATTCACGCAGGATGAACGGATTTTGGATGCGTTCAAATCGTCGGTGAACCAGACGATGCGGGAAATTGAATCGGACATGAAAACACGGGTTCGGAAAAATGGGGCGGATGAGAACCGGATAACGGGCAACATGATTTGGGCGGAGTTTGTCCATTTCACCGCGAGGCCAGTCAACGGCATTCCTGATCCGCATTTGCACGCGCATTGCTACACTTTCAACACAACCTGGGATGACGAGGAAAAGAAATGGAAGGCAGGGCAATTCCAGGATTTGAAGGCCGATGCCCCGTATTTTGAAGCGGCCTTCCATGCGCGGTTTTCAAGGCAACTGGCGGAAATGGGCTATCGCATCGAACGGACGGCCAAAGGCTGGGAACTGGCCGGGGTGCCGCAACGGGTGCTGGATGAGTTTTCCAAGCGCACGGAACAGGTCGAGCAAAAGGCGAAAGAATTGGGCATTACGACAGCGAAGGGAAAAGACGGACTGGCGGCACTGACACGCGAACGAAAGCAAAAGCAGCTTACCAAGCCGGAATTAAGAGAACGGTGGAACGCGCGGGTTTCGGCGGAGGAACGGGCGAGCATACAAAACAACCTCCGCAACGAAGTATCTGACGCCCCAAAAATTTCCGAAATGAAGGCGATGGATTTTGCCATGCAGCATTGTTACGAGCGCGCCTCCATCGTCACGGACAAGGAACTGCTCCGGCACGCGCTGCGCTTCGGCATGGGCGACGTGGACGTGGCACAAACCAAACGCCAGCTTTTGCGCGATGAGCTGATTAAGGAAAGCGTGGACGGTCGGCAATGGCTCACCACCAAGGATGTGCTGGCGGAAGAAAAGCGGCTGATTGATTTCGTCGCAGACGGCAAAGGCAAGTTCAAGCCGTTCGGGTCGGGCAAATACCAGTTCCAGAACCAAAAGCTTTCCGATGAGCAGCGCAACGCCGTCCAGCACGTCCTGCAAAGCACGGAGCGCGTGACGGCCATTCGTGGCGGGGCTGGCACTGGCAAGACAACGATGATGAAAGAGGCGGTCGCTGGCATTGAATCCGGTGGCGCGAAGGTTTTTACCTTCGCGCCGTCGGCGGAAGCCTCGCGCGGGGTGCTGCGGGCGGATGCCGGGTTTGCCAATGCCGAGACGGTCGAGGCATTGCTGCAAAATCCGAAACTGCAAGCGCAGGTTCGCGGCCAGGTGCTTTGGATTGATGAGGCCGGGCTTTTGAGCGTCCGCACGCTGGCGCGGGTGGCTGATCTGGCCGAAAAGCAAAACTGCCGGATTATTCTTTCCGGTGACACGGCGCAGCATCGCGCCGTCGAGCGGGGCGATGCGCTGCGCCTCTTGGAAAAGCACGCCAGCCTGCCCGCCGCCGAATTGAAAGAAATCTGGCGGCAAAAGGCCGACGCGCATAAAGCCGTGGTCGCCGATTTGCAAGGCGGCAATCTTGAAAGTGCCTTCAAGCGATTGGACAAGCTCGGAATGTTACGGGAAATGGATGCCGACCAGCGGCATGAAGCGTTGGCAACTGATTACGCTGCGGCAGTGAAAGCGGGCAAATCAGCTCTGGTCATTTCGCCGACGCACGCCGAAGGCGAGCGTGTCACGCGAGAAATTAGGGCGAAACTCAAAGCCGCCAAGAAGCTCGGCGTGAATGAGCGCGAATTGGTTCAACTCAAAAATTTGCAATGGACGGAAGCGCAACGCGCCGATACCCGCAATTATCAGGCCGGGCAGGTCGTCCAGTTCCATCAAAACCTCGCCGGATTCCGGCGCGGGGAACGGGTCATGGTGGCGGCGCGAGATGAACGCGGCGTCATGGTCGAGCGGCAGAATGGCGGGACGGCATCGCTCCCGTTGGACGTGGCGGCGCGGTTCCAAATTTATGAATCCCGGCAAATCGCCCTGGCTGCCGGTGATTGGATTCGGATTACGCAGAACGGTTTCACCAAGGAGAAGCAGCGGCTGAACAATGGCGATTTGAAACAGGTGAAAGGGTTCACCAAGGACGGGGACATCAAACTGGCAAACGGATGGGTGCTTGCAAAAGATTACGGCAACCTGACGCATGGCTACTGCCTCACGTCATACAGTTCGCAGAGCAAGGGCGTGGACTGCGTGTTTGTGGCCGAAAGTTCCGAGTCGTTCCGCGCCGCCGACCGCGAGCAATTTTACGTTTCGGCCAGCCGGTTCAAGGAAGCCCTGACGATTTACACGGACGACAAACATCAGTTGCTTGAGGCCGTCCGCAAATCCTCGCACCGGCCTTCGGCCACGGATTTGGTGAAAAAGGAAATTTCCGAATCTGTCAGTAAAGCTGAAATCAATAAACCGTCACCGGCTGCGGCTGTGGAAAATGAGCAAAAGGAAATTACCCAAACAACAAGGCCGCTTTGGTTTCACAAACCCGCAATTCGTAAAGCTCAATCAAGAGGCGTAGGGATATGAAAATGGCCGCCGTATCATAACCATGACATCGCACTTTGGATTTTTGCGCGCTCCAAAGAAGTTCGCTAAACGAGGCAAAGCCAAATTTCGTTGCGATTAACGGCGGGCGGAAATTCGAGAACAACTGAAAATTGTCGTGCCAGTCAATAATCCGACCGCCAATAAGACAAAAGAACTTGGTTCAGGAACCGCCTGAATTGCAAGTGATGATGGCTGAAGAGAGGCCGTAAGCCCGGATGCAGAGCCGGTCGGTGGTGTTGGATAAAGAATGGGAATCGAGACCATTGTCATAACCATTTCCGTCGCCACGGTTTGGTTGTAATCATTTTGGCCGTAAGAAGCCTGCGTCGCAAATCCTGAACCCGAACCGACAATTTGCCCTTGCGCGTGAACCGAAACGGCAACAGCCAAAAAAATGACAGCAGTAAGAAATGCCTTCATAGACGAAATGAGAATAGCAGATTTGGGAACGCTGGCAATGCTTGTTTTCATGTCAATGTCCGTTTAGGCCAATTTATAATATCTGGACAAATCATACTCAATCGTTTTTGGCAAATCTAAACGAAACGCTCCGGCAGCGTCCTTAATCTCCATGATGTAATACTCACCAAGAAATCCATACCCCTTCTCGATGCGTTTCACACTTTCCCAAGGCAAAAGAAATGATGGATGGGCCAAACGATAGAAAAACGTCATGTAGAAATATATGCCGGTATCAGTAAAAATGACCCGAATCCCTCTGCCTCTGCTGTAAACATTGCAAAACCGACAGCTAGAGACGCGATATGCGCTGCCAATAGGGCGAGTTTGTGCCGGATAGTGCTTCGCAAATGAACCCCAGCCACCCTTAACTTGAGCACCCGCAAGAGTCACAAGCGCCCACAAGTAAGCGACGCCAAATACAGTGACAACAATAACCCAAACATTTGATGGCAGTTGTGCGAGTATGTGCATACGCGAGCGGCCTAGACACCGCCGACTAGCAGCGGTAAATCCACGCAAGGTAAAGTTCTTTCAGAAAACGGATCATTGGTTGCCGTTCAATGTTTGGGAACGATATGGAAAAAATGTTGGTTAGCAAAAAGCGAAAAAATAAAAAATGCCGCAGAAGCTAGAATCACAACGAAACAACTAACTTGTAGATTAGTTTGCTTTGATTTTTTAAGGTTATTATATTCCTGTTCAAATCTAATGCCGTGTCCACGAATTACCAGGACGTAATAATTTACAACAATAAATGCGAGGGAGGCAATCCAAGTTTCCCATCGGCTGAGGACTGGCAGGAATTGACTTCTGGTAAAAATCTCAATCCACAAGCAAATGCCCATGAGGATTAAAAATAGGACTAGAGAGACGCCGGCTGCGCCTTTTCCGGCATTATAGCCATGCGACCATGACTTGCTGGAAGCCCTATAAAAGAAAGTAAATTCCGCTAGATAAAGTTCTTTCAGAAAACGAATCATAAACATCAATGCTGCGGGTTTTATGGGTTTTCCGGCAAATCGGCAAAGTTAGGCCCCAAAGGTGCGTGATAATACATATCAGTCAGAATTTGAAAGCTGCCAGCCGCTGCACTATTAATATCCTCATGGAAAAAACCATACGTCACGCCAACCGCTGCTCCCACCGGACCACCAACCAGCCCAATGTAACCAGCGCTAATATCCCCTCCAGCTTCTAACGGTGATACCTGTTGAGTTGCAGCGCCATAAACATCATTGAGGACAGTTGCGCCGAAAAGAATCGGGCCAGCGGCATGAGCGAGTTCTGAAATCCGCATTGTATCTACATACTGATTTCCACCCCAAAAACTGCTATTAAAATAGAGTCCGCTAGAAGTAGCCGCATCAGTATAAAGTCCAACCACAGCATTTCCAGAACCATTCTCAACGCCAAATTGAACGACTCCCGCTATGTTAAGAGCGGTAGATGTGGTTTGATAACTCGAACTGCTATTACCGCCAGTTCCAATGCCAAACGGATTGCTTAAATCTCCCGGCGTTGCGCTCGCACCCGTCAGCCACGAAAGAGTGTTGTTGCCGCCGACCGCGCCTAGTCCGCTGGGGTCTCGGTAGCTTACAGGATTACCGTTTGCATAAGCATAGTGATTCAACCCGCCTTTGAAACTGGACGGATCAGGATTTAGGAACCGGCAAAGATAGGGGTTATAGTATCTGGCGCGCATATAGAGCAACCCATTCTGATCGGTCATCACGCCATATCTTCCGTTATACAAGAATTGCGTGTCATTGGTGCCAGCGCGGTAAGTGGTCAAGCCGTAAGCCGAGTATTCAATGCGGTCGGTGACAAGGCCGCTGTCAGTGGAAAGCGCAATGGTGCTGCCGCGATAATCGTAATGGTAAGTCAAAGTGTTCGTCTTGGCGGCAGTCTCGGTGATTTGATACAGCAAGCCCGCCCCGTAAATATAGTAGTTGGTCACGCCGTTTTTAATCCGCATCAACACTTGCGGCAACTTGGCGTTCGGGTTCAATACAAAAGTTGTGGTGTTAGTTCCGTAGTTTTGGCCGATGCGGTTATTAGCCGCATCGTAGAAATTGGTGACGCCGCCGGAACTGGTCAGCCGGTTCCGCGCGTCGAACGTCTGCGTGACAAAAGTCGAGTTTGTCAGCGGTGCGTAAGTCAGGTTGCCGTCAAGGTCGCTGGTGACGGATGAGCCGTTCACGGTCAGCAGGCGGTTGTCGTCGTCGTAAGTCATTGTTCGCGTGGCGACGGTGGCAACGTGCGGCAACGGCGCGGCAAATTCCCAAGCCATGCTGCCGCTGTTCGTCCAACCGTGTTTGAAAATCGCAATCGGCAGGCTGTTGGACATCTGCTCCAGAATGTTCGTCGCCTGACCCGCCGCGTCGTAACCTATCGTCCTGGAAGAACCATTCGGGCGCGTGAGGCTGATAACATGGCCGCTCAAATCGTAGCCGATACTGCTCTTTCTGCCCGACCAATCCGTTACATTGGTCATTCGGTTCAAGCCATCGAAAGAGTAATAAACATTTTTTCCGCCCGGATAAATCAGGTTCGTCAAATTGCCGCTGGCATCGTAACGGTATTGAATCAGGTTGCCGGACGTGTCGCGGTAGCTCGACACGCGATTGTAAGCGTCGTAAGTCCACGCGTTTGTTTTGCCGCTTTCAACAACGCTCGTCGAGTTGTCGTTGGCATCAAAACCGTAAAACGTGGACGCCACATTATCGGCGCGGTTGGTTAACCGGCCTTTGGCATCGTAATAGAGCGAAGTAAGCTGGCTGGCCGGGTCGGTGATCGTGGACGCCAAGCCCTGATGGTTGAAAGTCAGGGTGGTGCTGCGATTCAACGGTGTGATGGTTTTGGTCAGGCGGTTCGCGCCGTCGAACTGGAATTGCCAAACCTTGCCGTTGCGGTTGGTGAGAATGATTTGGTTTCCGGCGGCATCGTAACCACGGCTGGAAACATGGCCTGCGCCGTCGGTCAACTGAATCAAGCCGCCGCGAGCATCCCAGGTTTGACTGGTGGTTTCATGGGCGGCGTTGGCACTCGTCAACTTGCGTCCGTCGTTATCGTAACCAAATGTGGCGGTGCGCCTCACCGGGTCGGTGACGGAAAGCAATCGCCCGGCAAGGTCGTTGGTGTAAAGCGTCGAGTTGCCCAGCGGGTCAACTGAACGAATCGGAAAGTCCCGATTATCGTAGGCATTGGTGACAACCGGCACGCCTTGCGGCGTTGTTGGGAAGGTAGAAGCAAGCAAGTGGCGGGTGACACTCCACGAGTTGCTGGCAGAATTGCCGCGCTGATCGGTGACGCTGGCAGCATTGCCGATGGCATCAAAACTGATTTTCACCGTCAGATTGGTTGGGGTTATCGTGTTCGTAAGCTGGCGGCGGTTGTTGTATTGGAACGCCGTCGCAAAACCGCGCCCGTCGGTGCGGTTGGTCACGTTGCCAAAAGCATTGTTAAAATTGGTGACACCGCCCAAAGTGCCAGGGTAAGTGGTGGATTTCAACTGCCCCAAAGAATCATAGCCGAAAGAAGTCTGGCCTCCGGCATCGGTGCGGGATTGCGCCGTGCCGTCAGAATTGTAGGCAAAATTGACCCAATCGCCCGCGCCATTGGTCTGGCCGGTCAATGAGAATTGCGTGTTGTAGCCAAAAGTGGTCGGATTACCGAGTGGGTCAACTGAACGGGTCAGGTTATTTTGACCGTCGTATGAATACTGATTGGTGAAACCGAGTGCGTCAATTTTCTGAACCAGATTGTTATTGGCGTCAAAAACAAATTGGTTCGTTTCGCCCATTGGCGAAACCGTCTGCTTGATGTGGTTCTGGCCGTCGTAAGCGGTCTGTGTTAGGTTGCCGAGAGCGTCCTGTTGGCCGATGAGCCGCGATTTGTCGTCGTAAAAATAAATCGTCTGCGCGCCCGCCGGGTCTTGGGAAATAGTTTGCCAGCCTGACCAGAAAATGTTCCAAGTCTTGTTCGTGTCGCCCTGCGTGTATTGGATGGCAACGTGTCCATCGCCATCATACACATTGCTGACAACCAGACGGCTCAATGCATCGAGCGTCGCGGTGATTTCGTGATTGGTGTCATATTGATAAGTGCTGGTCTTGCTTTCGGGGTCGGTGAACGAAGTCAGGTCGCCCTGCGAATTGTAGGTGGTCGCGTAGCCGTAGCTGACGGTGCGGGTGCCGTCGCTCACGGAAGCCAGCCGCGACGGCGTGCCGCTGTAAGTGAAGGTGAACGTCGCCCGGTTCTGCCAGTCCTTGATGGTGCTAACCCAGTTGCTCGCGTTGTAAGTCAAATTCAACGCTTGGCCGTATTGGTCAACGATGTTGGTCAGGTAGCCAGCCGAGTTGAATTTGAAAGTGTTGCCGTGGCGCATTTGCAGCCAGAACGATGAATTGGTTTGGAGCAGGGTCATGGTGCAATTTGCGGGCGGCGTGAAAGCGCCGTTGGGCTGTTTGATAAATTGAACCGAGTCCTTGCCGAGTGAAACCGACACGCCGTTTTTCGTAAGCTGGTCAACGCCCCATTTGGTAATCAAGGCGGTGGTCAACCAGTTTTTTGGGTCGGGCTGAGTGTTGTTGTAAAGGTTCAAGGCGGCGTAGGTGGTGACAAGCATTGCGGCCATTTGCGCGGGGGTGGTGCCGCCGAGTCCCGCCTGCGGCGCGGCGACGCTGTTGGCGGTGGCGCAATAATTATGAATCCAGCCGCCCGCCATGCCCGCCGGATTGCTGAACCGGCGCGTGCCGTTGTAATAGCGTGAGAGGGTGATGCCGCGCGGCTCGGCCTGTCCAAGCGACAGGTCGGTGTTCTCAACTTGAAAAGTCCCGTTGGCCGTGTCCACCGGGTCGGCGGTAACGGGGGCGGGCGTGGCAACCGGCGTGGTGTCAAAGTAGGTCGGCTGGTTTTCCACTGTGAGCGAGGTATAATCCACATTCACCACCGCCGTCGGGTCGGAAACGTAACCACCATTGTAACCCCCGCCGATAATCATGCCCATACTGCGCTGCGAGGATGTGGCATACAATTCCACATAACCGTCACCCTGCCAACTGCCTGTCCCGGCGACCAGATTGGCCCCGTTTTGCGGCAGCAACAAATAGTAGCCCTGACTGGTCAATGAGGCAAAGGTGCTCATTAAGCTACCGTAATTGGTCAGGCTGCCCGAAATGGTTGACCAGTTGGTGCCGGTCGCCAGATAGACCGCCTGCCCGTTGGTGTTGGCGACTTCCAGCATCTTGACCGTGGATGCGCCGACCAGATTGGTGTTCTGCATCTGCTCAATGGTGCCGTGTTCCAACGCGCTCCAGATATAGCTGCTCACATCAAAGACCTCATTATTATTTACAATGTCCACCGAGCCATAGCCGGTAGCCGGAAATGTTCCGTCCTGCTGCATATAAACATCCACATAATAACCGTGGCCGGCTTCCTGCGCCATGCGCCCAATTCGATGATGATACTCATCCAACTGGCCCGCTTGCTGGCAAAGAAGTTCCTGCGCCAGTTCAGTCTGCGCCAGCCAGTTCATGCCCATGATATTCAAGGTGGCGTTGACCACCTGGGGCGACGTGTTGGAATAGCCCTGCTGCCGGTAAATGTCCAGTTGCTGCTCCTGTGCGTTCAACCATTTCAGGCTGGGTTCAAAACCATACATGATGGCATAGTTGGCGTTGGTGCGCTGATAAGGCCGCGAAAGGGACTGGTCGGCAAAGCCTGAATCCACCGGCAGGTTGTTGGCCGAATTCCAGCCAAAGGGATGATTGGCCGACACGGTTACAGTCGTGGACAGGCCGGAGCCGGTATTGGTGCTTTGCACCACTACCGAGCCACCGAGCCAGAGTTTCGCCGTGCCGCTTTTATCAAAACTCAAGGACACGCCCTGACCCTGCAACTGCGGAAAGAACCAAGTCTGGTTGGTGCCGGCGAAATTCACAGAAAAGGTGGACATGAAGTTTGTAGGGACACTGCTCCAAGTTTGGAGCGGGTAGGCGTTATTGTCCGTGTAAGTCGGAAACAAAAGCGACTGGCTCAAAGCTGTGTTGGTGGACGGCACAATTTGCCAGCCACCCATGACATCCTGCACGCTGGCGTTGGGGAAATTGTTTTGCAGGTAATTCAGGAAATTCGTGGTGTAGCCGGTCAATTTGCCACGCACGGCGGATTCGCTCAAATTTTTGGCGTAGTTGGTGGTATCCGTGCCAGCGGCGGCAGACATCAAATCGTTGCTGACCGTGCCGCTGCCAAAGGCGTTAGTCAGCGAAAAGCCGGACAATGCCGCCACCGGCTGGTTCACCTTGAACGCCGGGTCAAGCAGGTAGGTAGTGCCGCCGATGGGCAGCGTCACCCAAGTGCGCTGAAACGACAGGTGGTTGTTATCCCCCATATCGAACAAGACGCGGTAGCCCCGCGAACCCAGCAAATAGCTGAAATAATTGTAGGTATTGCTCCAGTTGGTGTTGACGACGCTTAATTGCAGCCAGTGTTGCAAGTCGTTGGCCGTGCCATCAGTGGCCTGATAGGGAATCTGCTGCATACCGAAGCCGTAGCCGGGCGAATAGCCCGCCGCCTGCAACAAGGCCATCAGCAAAGAACACTGGTCAACGTCATTTCCGCTTTGTTCCAGCAAGGTCAGTTCCGCCCCTTTCAGCGAGCCGAAATAAAACACGAATTTGATGTGGTCATGGACGTAGTTAAAAATCTTAACCGGGTCATTCTGCAAGCCAGCGGCAAGGGCTTGGATGTCCGGCGTGATGGCCTCGGCATAGCCCGGCGAACCGGAGGAAAAATTGGCTTGGAATAGCGTGTTGGCCTGAACATCGCTATTTGTAGTCGGGGTCAAGATGGGAATCGAGTTGATAGATTGAATCCGTCCTGGGTCGCTGTCGTCTTGCGCGTGTGCCGCCAAAGTAAAGGCCATTAGGCCGAAAGCTAAAATTTGCAGTTTTTTCATTTTGTTTGTTCCTCGCTGATTATTGTGAAACCGATTGCACGTTGCCTTCGGGATCATTGGTGATAGACCCGCTTCTTATTCCCGAAATTCCGTTCAACCAATCTGCCGTGGTGTAGCCGTAGTTGGCGCGCTCGCTTGGCGAGGTGAAATTGGCCTTCTGCGGATTCAAGCCCAGCAAAACATCCCAGCCGTCCAAGATGCCGTCCAGATTGGAATTGGGATTGTGCGGGTCGGTGTGCGACACCAGCAATTCGTAGGCATCTGTAAGGCCGTCACCGTCTGAATCCTGCGGCGTCCCCAAAATAATGAACGCATTGCCGCTGGTGATTGGTAGCGTGTAGGTATTGCCGGAATTGCCCTGGCCCATCCAGAACCAAACGCCATTCGTGATGGGCGATTGCAACGCGCCGGTGGCGAAAACGTCGTAAAAATAACCGGCCTGTCCGCCCTGGATTGTGAAAGTGATGTTTTCGGTGCCGCCGCCCGCCGCCGTTGCCGTGACGTTGGTAATCCAAACCAGATTGGCGTTGGTGCTGTAATTGGGCGTAACCGCCCCGTCCCATTGCAGATAACCCGCGCCGGTAATCACGTCGGGCGTTGGACTGGTGGACGGACTGGAATTCGCGGAAGATAATTTCATCATGGCCGTATTCCACGGACTCATCATGTAATAGGGATATGTCTGGCTGTAAATTTGCTGAATCGTCCCGGCGTCCATAGGCGTGTTGTAAGTGACGACGGAGTTAAACAAGCCCTGCGCCTGATAAATTCCGTTGCTGTCGCTGCCAATATAAAACCCGTTCGTCAACACGTCGGGGCCGGGGAAAATCGTAACGCCGGAACCGCTGGCGGCGAGCGCGCCGTCAAGATACAAGGCCGTGTTGGTGGCCGAATAGGTGAGTGCCACGAAATGAAAATAATTGGTCGTCCAGGAAATCGGCGCGGAAACGTAGGTGGTCAGGTTGCTGGAAAGGTCGTTGGTCTGCGCCGAGAAATAAAGGTTCTGGCCGACATCATCAACATAAATGCTCCATAGTCCATAACTGGAATCGGGCGTGTAGCTGCCGACTTCCAATAACCGCCCATACTCTCCAGGCCCGGTGCCGCCCGCGTTCGTGCTTGACCAGTTCCCCGGCGCAAACCAGAACGTCACGGTTCCGCTATCAACCGTTAGGTTAGTCGTGCCGTCGTTTTCGACCACATTGAATTGCAACCACGCGGGCAAGTTGGTTTCGACCACCAACGATGCGCCGGTGCCGAGATATGAATACGCAAGATTGGTGAACGAGACGGGCGCATAACCAAGGTCGCTCGTCCAAGCTGTGCTGTCACGGAATGACCATGAATCCAGCGGCGTGTAAGCCGGCGTGAAATTGGTTCCGCCGCCGCCGGGGTCAAATGAAAAGGCGTGGCTCCTTGGCGTCAGGGAAAATAAAAAGCCCGCGACGATGAACGCACAGGTCAGCGTGACAACATGGGCTGGAGAAACACCATTCTCTTTAGTGATTGAATTCATAAGTTTTGCTGGGTTACATATCTATTTCGATGAGTGGTTTAATGGTTTCCGGTTCCCTTCGCAAGCAAAAGTTCTTCACATGATGTCAGGTAAAGCCTCCACGATTGCCCGCGTCCGGTTGCTAACGTGCCAGCATCAAAAAACAGCCTGCACAACTGAACATCGTCGGCCCACAGGTGCGGAAAATCCGCCGGCAACGGGGGTGGACGCAAAATGACTTTGCCGTCAAACTGCAACTTTTCGGCTGGGACACCAGCCGGGAATCGGTGACGAGCCTTGAAAATATGCAGCGGCGCGTTCCCGATCTCGAACTGTTTATCCTCGCCCGCGTTCTCGGCACAAAAATGGACAATTTGTTTCCGCGCGGCATTGGCGGGAAGTTGAAAGACCTTTATCCGCAATACCGCGTCAAGCTTTCGCGCGGCCAGATTCCGCGCTCCTCGTGATTGAAGCTCGCCGGAGTTGGAATTTGCCTGAACGATGAATTTATTTTTGTCAGCCTCGTGTTTCATGCCGTTGCGGTTTCTTCAACGAGTGAAAGGATGCGGGAAAGGAAATCCTGCGTGTCAAACGGCTTCTCAATGAAATCCGCCGCCCCAAGGTCAAGGCCGTGTTGCTGATTTTCAATGCTACTATTGCCGGAAACAAAAACAATTGGTATTTCTTTCAAGTGGGGAATTTGCCGCAGCTTCTGAAACAACCTAAATCCATCGAGGTCGGGTATGCCCACGTCAAGGGTAATTAAATCGAACACGTCCGTTTGCGCCAGCCGTAAGGCTTTCTCGGCACTCAAAGCCCCTTGCGTTTCGCAACCGGCCCGTGTCAGCAGAAATCGCATCATCGTTGTCACGGCCATTTGGTCGTCCACCACCAGAATTTTTGCTTTTGCCCTTCGGCTGTTTTCCATCCCGTTCATTGTGTTATGTGAAGTTCACATAATTAAAACCCGTTTTTCCAGTAAATGTCAAGTATGTGAATTCCGCATTTCACATACCTGTGAAAAAAACGCATCAATTACCGCGTCGAAACATCATTGGCCGACGGATTCGGGAAGCGCGCCTAAAGAGCAAGCCACCGATTTCGCAGGACGATTTGGCTGGCCGCTTGGCTGTCAAGGGCATCGTTCTCGACCAAACCGCCATTTCGCGCATTGAGCGGCAGGATCGTTATTTGATGGATTACGAAGTGGCGGCCATTGCCAAATGTTTGAAAGTTTCCGTCGCTTGGCTTCATAGTGAAAAATAACAGACTGCTTCGGTCAGCGGTTCGGCGGGCGGTAAAGTGAAGTGCAGGCGGAGAGACGGCTGGAACGGAGCCGGAACGGAACGACCGCCGCCGTGCCGCTGACGGAAGCAAACGCGACTGCGTTTTTTCCATTTCCGTCCGCGATGAGCGCGCGTGAAGCCGCAGCGGAACGCGCGTTGGTCGCGGCGGGCGACTTTTGCGCTACACACTTCATTTTTCCTTGTGCGGAAATCGCACAGGCATCGCATTTTCTTCCGGCAAAATCGTCAAATGAAAAAGTCGTTATCATTTTCGATTGCACTCCGGGCGGCGCAATTCGCCCGAATAAATGTGCCATCATCTTGTCTGATACATAGGACTTCTCTGTCGGGAAGCAATTGCTGGTTGACACGGTGGCGCATGGAAATAAATTGCAGGAGACGGCTGACGCCGCCTGACGGCAGGGGGCGTCCCGCCGGCCATGAAACGAAATCGAAAGTTGTGATAAACTCATCACGACCTTCATTTCCGGTTCCGGCTAAACTTGCTCTAAAAAACCAAAGGAAAACCATGCAAATAAAAAACGACGTATCGGAGTCTGACGCACTGACGATTGGCAAAAGTGCGTCCGCCTTGGGCATTCACGAATTCAGCCTGCTCTCGCGTATTCAGGCCGGGGACGTTGCCGCCGCAAGGTTGTCATCGGGTGAAATGGCCGTCCCGGTCAGCGAACTGGAACGGCTTTCCAAGCTGTCCATTTATTCACTGGCCATTCCACCGGACAAACCGGAAGCGGTTTTGCCTGACGCCCGCTTGGGCATCAAACGAGAATCTTTAGGTGGCGGTTTAATGCGTGATGGTGAACGTCAGGAATTCAATGTGCCGGGCGGGGATTTCCGGCGTTTCACGGATTCCGAAATGAAAGGTTATCGCGCTGCATTCAGTGCCATCGCTCCCGAATTTGAATCATTGGGCGTATTGAAAAAGCAGTTGGAAAATCCTGCCACGGTCAAGCCTTCGCCCGAAAAGGAAATCTGCACTTCCAAGCTTGGCGTCTGGCAGGTGCGTTCAACGCTGCTGAATCTCGGCTCAAGCGACATTTTGCTTTGCCAGAAGCAAAACGACTTCGCGGTGATTGAAAAATTCCGGGACCATGTGCCTTACGCCAAAGCCAACGGCAGCGCGGAGATTTTGCTGGAAAGAAATGATCCGCGCCAAGCGGCAGCGGCATTTAATGAGAATGCCAAACACACGCTGGAATTTATGGCGAGCAATCAGGTCGCCACGGCGCAGCGGGTGGTTTGGGGACAATTTCAAGATCACGAGCATCGCCCGGCGCGTTTGGTCGAGGCGATTTCGGAGCGTTGCCGGTTGGCGGTCGCGGATGAGGAAACGATTTCGCAGACGCCAGCGGAGGGGCATACAAATTCAAACAAGCAAGGCCACAACCGGGGCATGAGCATTTAAGGAGGACGTATGAATGAAGACATCGAACGTCTTTTGAATTTAAGAAATCCTCCGCAACGGCTGACGGCAGAAGAGGCGGCGGGCAGGCTTGGTCTTTCCCCACATGAAATTCCCATTCTGGTAGCCAGAGGATTGTTGAAGCCGTTGGGACATCCAGCGCCCAATGGCCCCAAACATTTTTTAACGGCGACACTGGATGACTTGAGACGTGACGAAAAATGGCACGGCAAGGTATCCGACGCGCTTCAGGAATACTGGCGGAGCAAAAATGCCCGGAAGCAAGACCCGACGGACAAACGGCAACCGTCCCGACTGCAAACTCAAAATGCTCGTGCGGAAGATTGATGGGGATAAAATAAATGGCGCGGGCGGAGCATCATCCGCCCGCGCCTCGCCATTCACGCGGCAGCGGCCATTGCCGGGGTTTCGACACGCAGACTGGTGCTTTGGGCGCGTTGCCGTTCGTATTCGCCCAGCGAAGGCAATTCCACCTTGGCCTTGCGCGAATAGGCGCGATGAACGGCCTTGCTGTTGTGTCCAAGAGCTTCCTGCGCGAACCGTTCGGGATAACCGGCGGTTTTCGCCCGTTCCGCCCATGCGTAACGGTAGCTGTGCAATGACACGCCTTTGATGCCAAGACCAACGCAGCGTTGCTTGAACTCCGTGGCGCGGTCGCCCGCGCGAACCGTCCGCAGATAAGGAAACAACGGGCCATTGCCCGGCAAGTCCCGCAAGATTTCCTCCATGTCTTCATCCATCCGCATCATGGCAATCGTGCCGGTTTTCATGCGGCTGTAACTGATGACGTGGTGTTCCCAATCCACGTTCTCGGCTTCGATAAACGCCAGATCGGATTGCGATGCGCCCAGGTGCCAGGCCAGTTTATAGAACGCCCGTCGTTCAAGGTTCAACTCGCGGGCAACGATGGCTTGATGCTCCTTCAAGGTGATGCCGCGCTTCTCCTTGAACTTGAAGGCTGGCCAGCGTTTCTTGGGCAGCACCGGCCACGGCAGCCAGTTCATGTCCAAAGCGAAGTTGGAAACCCGGCGCAAATAGATGTTCGTGGAGACGGAACCGCTTTCCAGCACTTTCATAAAATGCTCGGCTTGGGTTTCCAGCACCACCATGTTGCGGATGGAATCAAACGCCTTGTCTTTGATGGCGGTAAGCCAGCGGTGGCGGGTTTCGCCGGTCTTGAGCTTGGGGATTTCGTCCATGACGTGCTGCCATGTCCGCGTGGCTCCGGCGGGGTCGCCTGCCTTCCAATACACCCGCGCCAGATGGCGGCTGAAGGCCGGAGCTTCCTCGTTTTCGTTCTTGGCCGCGACGAGGCGAAAGGCTTCGTCCTTGTCGCGGGTCTTGAGGGTTGCCTGTTTGCCGGTCTGGTGGTCTTCGTAGTAGAAGACGCCCCAAGGGCGGAGGAATACGCTGTAACGTTGTTTCATGTTCTCTTTCATGGTTATGAACATGAACCAACTCGAACTGACTCCGTTAGCGAGTAGTGGCCCGGTTCGTTTCGGATTGTAGCCGGGTTGTCCGGCTACTGAAACTTTCACTGAAACTCGGCCTTTATTTCGCCATTTTCCTCACAAATCCCAACAAAAGGGATGGAGGCGAGGGTCGGAATCGGACGCGTCTCGCCTTCCACAAGCCACTCGAAATCAACTATCTAAATCATCACCGTTACCTTGATGCTAAAGGCTTTCTTGCATTATGTCAAGGAGAACTCCAGCTGACTTTTCTTAACTCCATTTTACTCCCCACCGATGAGGTTTGCTGGCACTTCTGCTGGCACTTTTTGACGGGTAATAACAATGGTTTTGGCTACTCAGATAAATTGGATATTGGCTCAACGCGAAAATACCGACTTGCTCACTATGCCTGAAGTGCCAAGATCAACGAAATCTATTGAAAGCTCCCATGCCCGCAACGGCT
>Ga0224534_1000699_pt1 | contig 20309 bp, 24 predicted proteins | sample 714E12024metaG_FD_172012 | JGI IMG/M metagenome (GOLD analysis project Ga0224534, IMG submission 172012) | Peat soil microbial communities from Stordalen Mire, Sweden - 717 E1 20-24 | ecosystem: Environmental > Terrestrial > Soil > Wetlands > Peat | place: Sweden: Norrbotten County, Stordalen... | reverse complement strand
AGCCGCATGTTTTGGCCCGATTGCGTTTTGCACTCCATCAATCAGCTTCTTGGCTTCGTCGTATTTGTAGTTCATATCAATATGTGGGGTCTAACGAAAAAAGCTGAGCCACCGCCGACTCGCGGCGTGAACCGCGATAGCGGAACTGCCAGCGCCAACGGCGGTTGGCTCCGGCGACTTGTTAGGCCTCTTCGAGTTGTTTAAGGCTCTCTCCATCTTTTGTCTTCCATTCAGTGAGTCCATTGGCACCGCCGCCGTGAACAACGGCTGCGGCTGCGCTTGGACTAGAAAATGCCGTATCTTTCTTAAAAATATAAAATCCGTCTTTTTGCTCAAGCGCGCCGTCCATGACTAACTGCTTGCGGAGTGCGACCACATAAGGATGGCTCTCCTGTGCCGAAGGTCGCTCCTGCAAAACGGCGGTCGAACCCTGAAAAATGACAAAACCATCTGGAGTGCGCTGGCCTCGCGCCTCTGCGCCTTTGATTCGGCAAAAGAGTGTGCCGCCTGTCTGCTGCTTGCCGGCTGGCTGCACTACTGGGATGAGTAGATCGGAGCCAAGGACAGGTAGTAACTGACGAATGCGTGCAAGAAATACCTCCATATCCTCGCGGTCGGATTCGGGGAGCTTGGAGCCACTAGCTTGTCCGTTCTCAAGCGTGACCCGGCCAACCTTTGCAGCTTCTGAAATGAGGCGACCTTCAAGGTATCTAACGTGTGCTTTGGTCAGATTCTCGTCTTTGCTGACGAATACTATAGTCGAAATCCAAAACTCCTTCGTTTTGTGTTGCTTTAGGCGCTCTCTAATAATCTCAGCCTCTCCAACATAAGCGTGCGGCAAGCCCGAAAGCGGATCGGCACCTGACAAGATATAAACGCCTGCCTTGTCAAGCTCATCGCGCTGAAGTAGCTCGTCTAGCTCTGTCCGTGGTGCTGCTACCGCCTTGCCTGTCCAATTGGAAATCTCTGCTGTCCGCAGACTTTTCGCGTCTCCATGTGGCAGAAATAGTTTAATGGTGGCTGATGTCATAAAGTGTCAAGAGGCCTAACGTCCAGAGCTCAGGCACGCGGGACAAAATGACGTGAACCGCGAAGCGGAACTGAGAGCGCCATCCCGCGTTGCCTGCAGCGATTTGTTAGGCTCCATTCGTGGGCTGATGCTCATAAGAATACTGCCAAAGAGCCTGGTCAAACAACCGCGGCGTCACAACCGCCGAGACTCGCTGAGCTTGTAAAAGCAACTCTCGCCAATCCTCAAAATATGAATGCCAAAAGTCAAATGAATATGGTGGCGTCTGCAAAAGCTGAAGCGACCAAATCGCACGAAAATCTACGATGGGATATGGGTCAGTGTGAAACCAATGCAAAATACACGATGCCGTCGGATACTCGACTGCATCAAGAAGGGTGAGCGACTCAATCCGCGCCCGCTCGTCGGTGGCTGATAAAGCAAATCTTGTGACTTCCTCGACAAAAGCTGCCGAATTGCGTCTGACTCGCCCTGCGCTTCGCGGCGACTTCCATCTGCATAATGTGAAAAGCTGCTCGCTGGTAAGATAGCCCTGACGCCGGACAATCGGAACAAGCGCGATGACAGACAACTCATGCGGATACGAATATCGCGCCGCGATGGTTGGAACGTCCGATAATTGGAAGCGTGGCGTCATGGAGCCTAACGACCAGAGCTCAGGCACGCGGGAGGAAAAGCCATGAACCGCGAAGCGGAACTGAGAGCGTCCATCCCGCGTTGCCTGCAGCGATTTGTTAGGCGGCTGGTTGAACAGGCACAAGAAGTCACCTGTGGAACTAATGCCAGATTCTTTTTAAGCATGATGTTTTTGATAATAATTCTGATTTTAATTCTAAAATTTCTCTAAAACCTTTGTGAGCAAAGCGCCAAGAATGACTCCCGCCAATCCAATAATCGCCGCCCATTTTCCGGCCTTGATTTGTTCGACCATCAGACGCCGCTGCCATTCATGCTCGGCAAGTCTCCATTCCGGCTCGTCTGACTTGAAGTTGCTCTGCCAAGCTGCCAAATCTTTTTTTGACAATGCGGCGATTTTCTTGCAATCAACTTTGTCGAATTGCTCTTGTCTGCGTTGGGCTATGACTTCTTCATATGGACTCATATTATTGCCGCCTAACGTCCAGAGCTCAGGCACGCGGGACAAAAAAGCGTGAACCGCGAAGCGGAACTGGAACGGCCATCCCGCGTTGCCTGCAGCGATTTGTTAGACCACGGTTTCATATATTTCAAGAATCATACCTAGCATAGCCGTATTTGATTACCTGAATCCTCTTATTTTCCTTGTCGTAAATGAGGACATAACGCCAAGAGGCATTCTTATGGTGTTCAAATACTTCAAACTCAATTGCCTGCTGGCCCGTTCCATCTTCAAAATGCTGAATGGGGCCAGCATAACCTCTCATATCCTGCTGTTGGATGTAATCTTGATAGTCATCCGCAATTGCTTTGTTGGGAGAACCAAAACCTGTGCATTTCCAACCCGCCAATGGGTCAGATGTCCGCGTGGCGCATCCGACTACACAAACAAATGCTGCCAATAAAATGTAAAATGTGAATCGAGTGATATTCATGTGAGCGAAGTGGTCTAACGATCCAAAGCTGAGCCACGGCCACTGGCGGCCAAGCTCCGACTGCAATGATGACTTCTAAATTTCATAACTCAATCGCAAACTGAAGGGGCGGTGGCCGTTGGCTCCAGCGCGGTGTTAGACCACATCATGGGTGACTCGCTTGCTCTGGATGTGCAACAACGCCGTTGGTATCGAGCTTGGAGAAAGCCACCATAATATCTCCAATCGCAGCCCCTCGAAATGCTGGTGGCTCCGCATCAAACCGCTGCCAGGTATCCATCAATATATCAATCTTTGCCTTCGCAAGCTGGTATCGCCCCGCATTTATGTCTGCCTGAATCTCGCCAAGCGCCATCCGTCCGGGAGCCTTGACTGCGCTCATCAGCCATAACCGTTCTATGCCCGTCTGAACTCCATGAACTGTGCTAGCGGCAAACCATGTAATAGCGGCAGTGACGATGGCAGTAACAACAATCACAAGTAATGTTTTCATAGTGATGCGCGCTTGATGTGGTCTAACATAATAATGGACGCCGCCTTGTGCAGCCTATCCTTTTTCATAAAATGAGTGTAAGCTGGACTGAAATTGCTGTCCAGCATATTCTTATGCCGATTATGACCCCACAACCCATTCCAGCAAAGACTGCACGTGCGCCGCTGGGTACATTGTTGCCAAACCCCAAGGCCCGCCTCAAGGATCAATTTCACGAAGTGGCGCGGTTCAAGCATTTGTCGCCCAGGACGGAAACCGCCTATTGGGAATGGGTTGTGCGTTTCCTCAAATTCCACAAAAAACAGGCAGGGGACTGGCGGCATCCTCGCGACTTGGGCAGCCGGGGCGTGACGCCGTTCCTGACTTATCTGGCCACCGAGCGGGACGTGTCGGTTTCCACGCAAAATCAGGCGTTAAACGCGCTGTTGTTTCTCTACCGCGAGGTGTTGGCCCTGCCCATGGTGGCTGGAGATTTTATCCGTGTGCGCCGCCCGCCCGGCGTGCCAACCGTGTTGACGCAGGACGAGGTGCGTGAACTCCTGGCCGCATTAACCGGAACCTATCACTTGATGGCGCGATTGTTGTATGGCACCGGGATGCGCCTGCTGGAATTGCTGCGCTTGCGGGTCAAGGATGTTGATTTTGCCCGGGGACGAATTGTGGTGCGCGCCAGCAAGGGGGCCAAAGACCGTGAGACTATATTGCCGGATTCTTTGCGCGAGCCGTTGCAGAAGCATCTGGCCGAAGTGCGCAAGCAGCATGAGTGGGACCTGGTGGAGGGTTTTGGAAACGTCTCGTTGCCTTCAGGTCTGGCCCGAAAGTATCCGAATGCCCAGCGCGAATGGGGTTGGCAATGGGTGTTTCCATCGGCCAACCGCTCGACCAATCCGGAAATGGGCTGGATCGGTCGGCATCACACGGCGGAAACAGGATTGCAACGGACAATCAAGGAAGCGTTGCGGCGAACCACCATCACCAAATCCGCTTCCTGCCACACATTGCGCCATTCATTTGCCACGCACCTGCTTGAGTCGAATGTGGACATCCGCACCGTCCAAAGTTTGCTCGGGCATCGAAATGTGGCGACCACACAGATTTACACTCACGTCATGCAGAAACCAGGGCTGGGGGTCAAAAGTCTGGTGGACAGTATTTGATCTGCCTCGGCTTCTTTGCCGTCAAAGTGCCTCGTTTGAAGTCCCGTTCTCCGGTGGTTTTTCTTGGGACAGTTATTAGAGTATTAAACAAGGTTAAGGGGCGGGGCGCCGGCTCTGCCGGCGCTCCCGCCCCCTTCACCGTGTTGTTCATGCCACCAATTCCGCATCTTTGATGACCAGCCGCTTGTCCCGTTCTTCCCAGCGCAGCACCTTCAGTGTCACTTGTGAACTCAGAAGCTAACGAGTCCCGGAGTGAAGTGATTGTCCGCGAGTCAAAAGTGCAGGTTGGGAGTACAGTGTGCATTCTGCAGCACAATTGTTTGAACTGGCGCGCCCGCCGCGATTCGAACGCGGGACCCTCTGCTTAGAAGGCAGATGCTCTATCCATCTGAGCTACGGGCGCAGCCAAAGGGACATTAGTCGCTGGCTGGCGTCCGCGCAAGCGCGGTTGTCTTATGATGAAGGCGGTGGGCGCATCTGACACTGCCCCCATGCAAACGTGCTATTTCGTTTGGAGTTCCGCCTTTAGGCGGCCAAACGCGGTTGCCCATCCAAACCGCCTGAAGGCGGAACTCCGAACAGAGGCCGTGTCAAACTGCGCCTGGAGGCGGTTCCGGCGGTTTTCCGAATTGCGCCGGAAGCCCGGCGTGGATTTTATGCAGCTTGGTTTCAACGCCCTCAATTCTTTCGCGGAGCAACCTCAATTCCTTCGCCAGTTCTGTCTCCGATGTGCTGCCGGTCTTGCCCGGGTTCAAAAACACCGACGCAATGTAGGCGGTGAGCGTGCCGAAAAAACCCACGCCGGTGGTCATCAAGATCACGCCAATGATGCGACCGCCGGTGGTCACCGGAAATTTATCCCCGTTGCCGCCGGTGGTTATGGTCGCCATGGCCCACCAAAGCGCATCGCTGGCCGTTTTGATGTTCGCCTCGGGCACCGTCTCAACGTTGAGAATGGCAATGGAGGCAAAGATCAGGAGCATGGCCGTAACCAGGGCCACCGTGCCAAAAATTCCCCGGGCCTCGTTTTTAAAAAGAATGTGCAGGATGTACTTCACCGAGCGGGCGCCACGCAGAATCCGGATGACGCGAATCATCGACACCACCCGCCCCCACCGGAACAGGGTCAGCATGGGAATGCTCGAAATAAAATCCACCCAGCCCCATTTCAAAAACGCCAGCCGGTTTTCCGCCCGGTAAAGGTGGTAGAAAAAATCCCCCAGGAAAACGAAACAGATGATGGTGTCCAACGTTCGCAACAAGGCCGAGATTTGAACCGGCAAATGGAAAGCCGTGTCGGCAAACAACGCGATCAGCACATAGACGGACAGCACCAGCATCAGCACCGGCAGGCCGGTCAACTTTTTCTGCGAATCGTCGGGCTTCATATTGTTCCTCGAAGTCCGCCTCTTAAAGCCGAACCCGGCGCCCGCGTCAATGGATTTTGTTTTTCTGCTTTCGTGATTGGGGAATTTGAATAACCTCGGGGCCATGCTGAAACTGGAGCAACTCGCTGAATTGCTGGAGAAAAACCGCGCCGCCGCGTCCGCGCGCGTGAAGGAATTCTCCATCGGCGGCCGGCCTTTCGCCTTCAATTCACAGCCCGCCATCATGGGCGTCATCAATCTTTCGCCCGATTCGTGGTATCGCGAAAGTGTCTGTCTGACGGCGGAGGCAGCAATCCAACGAGGCAAAGTTTTGCACGAACAAGGCGCGGACATCGTGGACATCGGCGCGGAATCCACACTCGCCCATGCCGCGCGCGCGGATGGCGCGGCGCAAAACAGCAAACTGATTCCCGTCATCAAAGAGTTGCGACGGGCGGGCGTTTTAGTCTCGGTCGAAACGTATCAACCCGCCGTCACGCGCACCTGCCTCGAAGCGGGCGCGAACATTTTGAATCTCACCGGCACCGACCACGGTGATGAATTGTTCCGCCTGGTCGCGGAACACGGCGCGGCGGTGATTATTTGTTACGTGCAGGGCAAAAACGTCCGGGAAGCCGGCGATTTTGATTTCAGCGCCGACCCGGTTGAGATGATGCGTGAGTATTTTGCGCGGCAGATTGAGATCGCGCAGCGCCACGGCGTGGAAAAAATCATCCTCGATCCCGGCCTCGGCTTTTATTACCGCAATTTGCAGGACAGCGCCGTGCGCGTGCGGCATCAGATGAACATTTTCCTGAACACGTTCCGGCTGCGCACGCTTGGTTTCCCGATTTGTCACGCGCTGCCGCATGCCTTCGAGTATTTCCGCGACGAGGTCCGTTGTGCCGAGCCGTTCTTTGCCGTGCTGGCCGCGCTGGGCAAGACCGATTTGTTCCGCACCCACGAGGTCCCGCGGATCAAGGCCGTGCTGGATATGATGAAAGTGTTTTAATCCGTTCCATAGCGGCGACTCGGAAGAGCGGCCATTTCCCGAAACCGAATCAGCGGCGCTCTTCCGAGACGCCGCTACGACGAACCAGGAATACGCCCTCCTCCTCCGACTTGGTTGTCCACTGGTCGCAGACTTCCAAGCCGAAACGGGCAAGAACTTTGCGGACGTGTTCCGGCGTGTAGCGATACGAAAAGAAAAGCCGGATGCTTTCGCCGGCGTGAAAATCAAACCGTTCGCCATCCACTTCAATCCACCGCGCCCGCGTGAAATGAAAGCCGGCCACAATGCGTTTCAAACCATTCGCGCGATCATCTTCAATTTTGAAGCGCAACTCACCGTCGTTGTGCCCGACGCCGAGGTCGAGCAGGAAGGTCAACAGCCAGTCGCGGGTGAGCGGATTATCGTATTGCGGCAGGATTTTTTTCATCCCGGCGGCGTAATCCGCTCCGGGCGCCAGATTCGCGCTCAACAGCAAAAAATCCTTCGGTCGAACCAGCGCCGCGAGCTTGGGCAGGATGATTTGCGGCTCGAAGTTCGGAATCATGCCGAAAAAGGTGACGAGGCGGGTAGGAACGGTAGGGACGACCTGCGGGTCGTCCAAGTCCGCGCGGCAGCGCGGCCCTACCACGTGTTCCAGTGCATCAACCAAATCGTCCGCGGTGGCCAAATCGCAGACGAGCGGGAAACAATTTTTCTCCGACAAAACTGTAAGCGCGGCTTGGCGGGCGACCAAAACCATGGCCGTGCTCACATCGCAGGGCGTGTAAAAAACTTCCCGGCCGCGGGCTTTCAACAACTTCAATAGCTGCGTGTCTTTTTGTCCGCCGCCGCAGCCGAGGCCGATGACGTGAACCACCTTCGATTTGACCCGTGCCGCTGCCGCTGCAAAACCCCGGTCGTAAATCGCGGCGCAATCCGCGTCATGGCGCGTGGGTGAATAGGCCTGATGCAGCGCCAGCCATTTTTGGGTTTGTTTGACGCTGTCGTAATGGAATTTGTGGTTCACCTGCCGCGCGCGCAACGAGGCGAGCAAATCGCGCCGGACCTTTTCCGGAAACTGGCTGGCGTGAATGACGACATTGACGGCGGATGTCATGCAATTCTATTTTTGCGGAAAAATTCGGTAGAGTAGCAGATAAACCACCACGCCGGTCACGGAGACATACATCCACAACGGCCACGTCCAGCGCGCGATGGCTTTGTGCGGGTCAAAGCGTTGCCGCCAGGCGCGGTACAGCGTCACCAGAATCAACGGCACAATGACGATGGCCAGCACGGTGTGCGTGAGCAGAATCACCAGGTAAACCGGGCGGAACCACGCGGGATTCCGAAAGTGGGTGATGGTCTGGACGTTGAGGTGATAGGTGAGGTAGCAAATCAAAAAAACAATTGAAGTAACGAACGCCGCAATCATGCAGTTGCGGTGCGCGGTCTGGTTTTTGCGCCGGATGAAAATATATCCGGCGGTCAGAAAAATCGCGCTCAAACCGTTGAGCGACGCGTTGACAGCGGGCAAATCGTGGACGGTCATCGCTCACGTTCGAGTTGGCGCACAGCGGTAATGAGGCGCGGCTGGACGTTCGTCCAGGTCACGCCTTCGCCCAGAGTTTCAAAAACTCCGCGCAGCCGCGCGTGTTGGTCCACGATGACAAAAATCGTGCTGTGAATGAACAGGTCGGCGTCGTTCTTGCGGTCCTCCGGTTTCACCGGGACGGCGCTTAATTTCAAGCTGTCACCCGCCAGACCGGCGATTTCAGCCTTGGTGCCGGTCAAAAACATCCAGCGGTTGAAGTCCGCGCCAAAACGTTCGCCGTATTTTTTCATCACCGGCGGCGTGTCAAAATCGGGGTCGGTCGTCAGCGTCACCAGTTTGGCCCGGCTCGTTTGCGGCAGGGCATCCTGGAGCGACTTCATTTGTTGCGACATGATGGGGCATGGTCCGGCGCAGCGCGTGAAAATGATGTCGGCGATCCAGACGTGGTTGCTCAAGTCGGCGAGCGTCGTGGCCCGGCCGTCCTGATTCATGAGCGTGAAGCCGGCGACCGGGCCGAGCACGGGCAACGCGCGTTGATGAGCGCGATGCAATTCCATCAGCGAAAGCGCATACGCCATGCAAAGCACGACGAGAAGCAGGCCGATGCCGACCCACAGCGTTCGCGGCAGTTGTTGAGGAGATTCAGCCATGCTGGTTGGTGGAATTATACGCTTAAAAAAAACCGCCGCAAGCCAAGGCCGCGTGCGCGGCCTGTCGAAATTTACGATACGCGATTTACGACACCGACTCTGGTCGCGTGCTCGCGATTTATCGGAGTTTACGCATCCTTCTGCAATTCTCGCGCACAACCGCCCGAGGGACGCAACCGGGCACTGCGGCGGAACGCCGAACTCCGATTCGGCATGGTTCGCGGGAAACATGCGATGCACTTCCAGATTTGCCGGAGTCTTATCGGGGCGGGGGCGGTTCGGGGAATTCCGTGGCGAGAATTGCCAGCACGGATGCTTTCAATTTGCCTGCCTCGACATCGAGAACGCCCCAGATCACGTCGTAGTCCACGCTGTCGTAGCCGTGCGCGATATAATCCCGCGTGCCGGCGATCTTGTCCCACGGCAGATGCGGATGCCGTTGGCGCAAATCTTCGGGCAGGCGTTTCACGGCTTCGCCCAGGACTTCCACCAGCCGCTCCGCCAGCATTTGTTTGCGCCAGTCGCCGCGAAATTCCTCCCAAGTCATGGAATTGCGCAACTCGACGGCCTTGTCGCAAACCTCGACGATCTGCCGCAATGTCAAATCGGCGTCATGCGCGCTCATACACAGGAAACAACTCGTCCTTGACGCGGCCCAGAATCAGCGGGTGCAACCGCGAGCAAAAATCCACCTTGCGACCGATGATGGCCGCGAGTTCCTTGCCGTAACCGAAGTATTGAAAGCCGACCTTTTTGAGGACGCCTGGCTCGAATTCCGCCAGCACGTCCACGTCGCTTTGCTGGGGGTCGAAATCCTGCCGCAACACCGAACCGAACAGGCTTAACCTGCGGATGCCGCGTTCCCGGCAGAAACGCGCAATCTGCTCGCGGTCAAGCTGGATGGGCAATTCGGCAATACTCATGCAAAAATACTCGCCGAAATGTGAGTTTTCGGCAACTGCTTGTTTTTTGGCTCCTCGCACACTCGCGGGAGGCGGAAAACGGAACCCGCACAAGCTGAACGACATCATCGGCAAACGGCGTGAAATCCAGTTTGCCGCCGATGCTGAAGCTGGCCCCGGCGGACGCGGTCGTCCGGCAAAAGGAAAAACTTCTCAGCGCCTTCCAAGCCGCCCTGGCCCGGGTGGAATTGTCGGCGGCTTGATTGTCGTGGTCGCCGGTGCTTGCCGTGCCGGCTCGTCGCGCCGAAATCGGATAAAGGCGGAATGCGCCAGACTTGCCAGCCGGTGGAAACCAACTATTCTCATGGCATGAAATGGAAATGTTTTTGGTGCGTTGTTGCTAGATTGTAGCCAACTCAACCTCATGATGCCATTAAATCAGGTTCGCCTTTTGATAGCAATTGCTGTGTGCTTCACAACTAACGGTTATGCTAATTATTGGGGATACAACGGCATCGTTCAAAACCAGACTTACCAAATAGAATTCACTCCATTGATCCCTCAAAACACGACCTATTGGGCAACGATGTCTGTTTCCTCCATCGGCGGCTACGGTGGAATTCAGCAGTGGCTCTCATCAAATCCTACAACTGACCACGGAGGATTGTTTTCGATCTGGGATACAACAGCAACGAATGCAGACTCGTTTGTCGTCGGCTATCCAATGACCCAAATAGCTGCACCGTATCAGGTCGGCTGGCTCGATGGTTATATTTCCGATCCCACCGATCAATTGTCTGGATCGCCGATTTTTCACACCTTTTATCCGAATATTGCCATTCCCCGACCGAGTATCAGTAAACCGAAAGTAACAACAAATAAAGCCTTCTCTATGACGATTAGTGGTGAACTTGGGCGACAGTATAGGATTCAGGTTTCAACAAATCTGGTTACGTGGGGTGACATTACGAACTTAATCAGCACTAGCGCGACATGGCAATTCATTGATTCTTTGCTTACCAATTATCCGCAACGATTTTATCGTGTGGCTTCACCTTGATTGGCTGAACTTTCGGTTGCTTCTTTGATGATTTGGGTTCGATGCAGATGGTTTACAAAAGAGTTGCACCATACCCGTCCGAACCGTCCGAGCATTTTTCTGTCAGCAACGTCACACGGCTACTGGGAAAACTGCCGCTGCCAAAATCATTTTGCGATGGACGACCGGGGCAAGGGGCGGTTGAATTTCAATTGCATGAAGGCAAAACTATGAAACTGAAAATCATCGTCATTCTTGTTGTAATTTTAGGGGCGTTTGGACTGGTACCCCCACATGTGAGAAGAATTTGATTGATTTTATACTATTACGGCTAGTGACAACAATCGCCGCGAGGAGGAAGTTAAACCGGCGGGTGGCAATGTTATATTGACAGCAGCCAAAAGTGGACGGAGTGTTTTGTAACTATGGCTTTTGACCTTGAAAACTTCATGGAAGCAGAAAAATTTACAGAAACCAAGCGTCAACGGATTAGAGAATTCGCGAAGCACTCTATTAGCTTCTACAAAGAAACCGGAGAACACATACCGCATCCTTTCGACAAAGAGAACTTACTAGCGGTGCTCATGGGGATGGAACGTTACATCATTGATAGTAATTTGCCGGGGTCAGTGAGCGATGCCAAGAAGCCAGGAAACAAAAATAAGGCTTTTATCCTTGGGCAAACATTCACTGATGAACACGAGAGTTTGAAAGACGCCCTTTTGAGGTCGCCTGTGGACAATTCAAACAACAATCTTTTCGCGTTCGGGTTCGTTGGGGATGAAATCCGTTGGTTGCCCACTCCATGCTTAATGCTCTACCGTCTTGACTCCTATCTCCAGATAACGATGAATGCTAAGGGCTTGCGGGAGGAATCTCGCTCACCAGCTAAGCGAATGCTAGATGACCCAGAATTCATCGCAAGTGAACGCAAAGACATGGCCGACGTTCTCCACTTCAAGGGAATCATTCTTAAAGAAATACTGCGGTGGCCCGATATTACATGCCTGCCCCCGGTTGAATTTAATGAACGCAAAAGGGCACAACTGATTGAAATAATCCGCTCGAAAGCTCCCAGTTGTTTCACGAATTATTTAAATGCGAATTACGTTGCGTCTCTTTGCTATGCTGCACTCCTTTTGGAGTCGGATAAGATTGGCGTGAAAACTCGCAACGAGTTTTGTCAACAGAACCGGCGGAATGTTTTTGGAGACACTCGGTTAATTCAAAACGCACTTTGGCTAAAGGCCCGCATTTTAAGCAATGACAGGGCTGTAACGCGAATGGTGGAATATCTTGGCCGCGCCGCTCTTGGACTTGATCCATTTGTCGAAGTCCGCCTGGCTTTCGACGGTGAGAAAACCGCCCGACATGGCCGAGTGGCCGTTGCCGCAAAGCTGGGCGCAGTTGATCTGGTAGCGGCCGATCTTGGTGGGCGTGAACCAGACCGGAACACGCAGGCCGGGAATGGCGTCCTGACAGACGCGCATGGCGATGATTTTCAGCGAGTGAACCACGTCCTTCGTTTGCAAAACTTTTTCAGGATTTGCTGTGCAGCGTCCGAAAAATTGCGATGCCGAGGAAAAGGCCGGCCTGGCCGGGCAGGCAACCAGCCAGCCCCAGTGGAATACGAATAAAGTCGTCACGGAAATCACCACCGACAAACCAGCCCACACCAGACTGGATTCATTCTCGAACTCAGCCGCGCGATGAAAGAAAATCGCGCATACCACTATCATCAAGATCGGCAAATATGGCATCGCCCGGTGTATGCTTGCGGTGTTCTAGCTCTGCAAACTTTTCAAAACGCGCGCCATTGCCAGCGCGGTCTGCGCCGCTTCCGTGCCGCGATTGTGCTTTGGGTTGAGGCAGCGGGCACAGGCTTGCGCTTCATTTTCCAAAAGCAGCACTTCGTGAATGACGGGAATTTCGTGCGCGAGCTGGATTTCCATCAGGGCGCGGTTCACGGCTTCGCCGATGTGCGCGGCGTGAACCGTCTGGCCGCGCAAAATCACGCCGAGACAGATGATGGCGGACAAACCGGGCAAAGTCCGCGCCAGCCGTTTGGCCACGACGGGAATTTCATACGCGCCCGGCACGCGGACGATTTGGATTCTTGAAACATCGGCGCGCCACAACTCCGCTTTGGCCGCCCGCAACATCGCGTCCACGTAACGCGCGTTGTAGCGTGACGCGACAATGGCGAACGAGCCGCCGCGGGACTGATTTTTTTTGGGCTGAATCTTGCGAAGCATCGCGGGGAATTAAACCACGAATGCACGTGGATGAACATGAAAATTTGGAATGGTTCCGCCCAACTCGGTTGAATGACCCAGCCCGTCAAATCCCAGAGATCGTCGGTTAAAAGCCCAGATTGTCTCCTTTGGGCTTCAAGCTGAAGAGATAGTCAGCCAAATCGTTGAGTTCGTTGGTGCTGATGACGTTGCTCCAGGAAGGCATGAAATGCGGCGGTGGCGGCCCATCCGGGTGTAGCATGGGAATGTTACGCTCGCCCCTCCTGATGAAAGTCTTCAATTCATCCTTGGTGTAGCCATCGGCCACGTAAATCAGGCCGGGCACTTGTTCCGCCGTTTTGGCGTTGGGATTGGGCACGCCGCCCTTGGCCTCCTGGCCGTGACATTGGAAGCAACCGTATTTTTGAAAAACTGCGTGGCCGCGTTCGACCGGTGTCATTTTGGCCAAATCCGCCGCCGTCGGTGCATTGCCGCTGATGGCCGCGCGTGCGGCTTTCATTTCGTCAACAGAAACCGCGCCGTTTTTGTTGCCCCACGATTCGCGGATGTAAGTCAACACGGCGGAAAGATCGGCATCCGACAACGACGCGCCCATCGGTGCCATGGACAGGTTCCAATCACGACCTTTGACCTGAATCGGGCCGTTGAGACCGGCCAGCGGAATACGCGCGAGCGACGTGATGTCTTTGGCGACCCATTCGGAGCCGGCCAGCTCCGGCGCCTGGCCGGGTTTGCCGAGACCGTCGCTGCCATGGCATAGGCCGCAATAAGTCTCATAGACCGCCTTGCCATGTGTCAGCATCGAGGCTGCGCCGGATTTGGGCTGGTACGAGGCCAATTGTTCGGCGGATGTGTAAGGCGCGTAAACCTGTTTGTCGAACCAGCCGCTGTGACGATCGAAATACACCGCGCCGAGAAACAACAGCAGCAGCGTCAGCACGATGATCCAAATGGGCACGGTCGAACGCGATGCCGTCGGCCCGGCATCGGACGGTTGGGAAAGGTTGGATTTCAATTCGTCACTCATCGGTAACGTCACCCGCGACATTATAACGGGTTCCCGTTGCGAGACGAATTATTTGTTGTCGTACTTGTCGTGAACTTCCTTGATCTTGGCCTCAGCCGCCGCCTTTTCGTCAGGAGTCAGCTTGGCGAGCTTGTCGTCGAGCATCACCTTTTTGCGGACGCTGGAGTCGTAGGTGAGGAACTCGTAGATTTTCTTGCCATCGGCGCTGTCAATGCCGGAACCGGGCTTGCGCATCATCCGCTTGACGTAGCGTGACCACTCGTCGGGCAGCACGTAGTCGCAGTTGACGGGGCGGCTCAACTTGTGGCATTGCGCGCATTTCTGGCTGAAGGTTTCGTAGTTGTCCTGGATGCCCTGTGGATATTTGGACACATCAATGGTGGCCGGGCCTTTTTCAAATTTATCAATGCGCGCCTTGGTTTCCGCGTCGAGTTGATCTTCGGCGCGCGCTACGGCCGCCCCAAACAGGGCAAGCACGGCCACGCCCAGGACGAGCACATCAAATTTATGGTTCGTTCGCATAAGTGATATTTTACTCCGTTTAGAATCCATAGGAGAGCTGGACAACAAACTCATTGGACGGCAGCGCCGCCGGACCGCGGCTGTGCAGCCATTCATAGTCACCTTCGAACAGCAATGTGTTCGTGAGGTAATAAACAAAACCTGCCGTGACGCGGTCCGTTTTCGTTCCCAGACCGTCATTCATTGCGTCGTAACGGCTGACCAGTTCAATATCGTTGACGACGGGCAGATCCAAATTTAGTCCCGCCAGTTTGTAACCCGCTTGAACCCACTCGCCATTCGGATGAAGAGTGCCCATGTCGTCGGTTTGCACCCAAGTATTGATATACTCGCCCTTCACTTCAAAGTAAGGACTGATATGCACGGCGGCATCAAGGACAGCCGCCGACCACAACCGGTTCCCGGCATTGTCCCAAATACCCGACTGACCCGAAACCCCCAGCTCGATGTCATAATGAGCTTTCCATGGATAAAACCATCCGATGCGACCACCGCCGCTGGGGTCGCTGTGGAGGTTCGGCGTGTCACCGACATTCCCGCCCAAATCCAACATGCCAGAGCTGCCGGTTCCATCCGTTGACGACGGTCCGTTGGCGCCATAAATGGAATAGGCGAGCGACTGTCCGGACTGTCCGATCGGCACAACGCCCCGCAACTGGGCGCCGATACCACTGCCCGGCAGAAGATCGCGTGACAACGGGTCATCCGGTATCTTGTTGAGCCAGCCCGCTGCCCGCTCGGAATAAGTGCCCAAAGGCAGGACCATGTCCCCGGCCACAATCGTCACGTAATCGTTGAGCAGATAATCCAACTGGGCAAAACTCAAGCTCACCACGGTCGAGCTGCCGCCATTAGGATTGCCAGTTATCGGATCGGTATTGTTTTGCAGTGTGACATCAAAACCGGCCTCAAACAAAATGTTGTCGTTCGCCCGGAACAGGAAGATCGGGGCGAAGTCGGCCAGCGCAAAGGTGCTGTGTTGCCCTTGGGACTTTCCGAATTGAACCTCAGCGTCGCCCACCATTGTGAAATTGTGCAACGCGCTCATCGCCCCGCTGGGGACCGGATGAACCGGTTGAATCCTGGCCGCCGACTCGGCTTTCTGCTCCGCATTGGTGGCCAACGTCTGGGTTTCGCCCAGCCGCTGCTCCAGTTGTTGGATGGTCTGCTGATCCTGTTGGTGCGTCTGCTGGTCCTGTTCGTGCAATTTTTCCAACTGGCCAATCCTCTGGTCCTGCTGGCCGATCCTTTGGTCCTGATTGGTGACCGCGCTTTTCAACGCATTGAAATCCTCATCGCTGATCATCGCCGCTGCGCGCGGAGTCAGGGCCACACCCAACACGCAAGCCGCCGCCGCCGCGCCTAAAATAAAGGAAGATATTTTCATGGGTAAAAATTTTTAGGGGCCGATTTAGTTTCCAGCATCTTCCTTGAGAAATTTCAGGATTTCCTTCGCCTGCGCCGCCGGGAGATTGGCCCGCACCCGCATGTGCAACATGATCGTCTTCCATTGGGCCGACGTGAACTCGGTGGCATAGCGTTCCGGATGGCAGCGGTTGCAATTGATGGCGTACAACTCGGCACCGGTGAGTTTTTTGGGCCCCGCCTTCTGGTCCGCTTTCTTTCCCGGTTCGGCGTGGGCCGGCGTCAGGCCAAGTCCGAGCAGGCACGCGCCAACCAGCCCCGATAAACACCATAATATTATTTTTTGTATTTTCATAACTTGTAAGGGCCTTACTTATTTTGGTTGTTCTATCGCAATATTCAGCCTGCCTATATCAGTCTTCCGGGATGAATGTGCTCCGTCTTTTTTGGCATTTCAATGCCTTTTTTTGCCGGCGGGAATTCTGGTTGCTGGTCCCGGCAAGGGAAGGCACCGTGAAAAATACTTGCCGCAGCGGACAATGAAACTAAACGGGCGGATTGAATCCGCCGAAACTGTCATCCCACCGTGGATCGGCGGGTTGGCAAATGATGACGAATCAACCGTGATGGTCGTCTGCGGGAGAGTTTTTGCTTCGAGCCAAAATTTTGCCGACATCCAGGATGGGACGAACCGAAGTCAAATTTGTTCCGGGCAAATTCGACCGGAACAATCTGCGAATTCTGCGAAATCTGCGGTTCAAAGCAAATGTCCCAGCTTTTCGCGTTTCGCCTTCAAATATCGTTCGTTGTGCGGATTGGGTTTCACGAGGCAACGGCCCTGAATCGCGCGACAAAAACCGTGGGCTTTAAAATTTCAATGCCGAATGGCTTTTCCAACACCAACAAATCTTCGTCATGTGACACAATCGTTTTTGCACCACTGGCCAGTGCACAAGCCAGAAAAATATCATCGGTGACATCACGGCTGCGCTGCTTGCCCAGCGGCGCTGGCTCGAAGTAGAGCGCCTGGTCGTGCAGCCAGTGAAACAGCGGACGCCAGTTCATGCCGTGAAATTTCCCCGGTCCACGCGCCAGCCGTTCCGAGGTATATTCGAATTCCGCCAGAATTTCCTTGGTGACCGCGAGCCGAAAACGCCGCTGGGCCAGCAACACAAAGCATCGCCATGAAAGGCCGGCGCGTGAGCCGGCGGCGGAAATGAAAACATTCGTGTCAATGACGGCAATCATTTCCGCTGGCGCTTTTCAGCCCGGTATTTGCGGACTACGTCTTGAATGGCTTTCAGCGATTCCTCGTCTTCTTCGACCAATACGCCGCTTTTGTCCATCTCTCTCCCGATGCGCGACAGTTCCATCTCGTCCGGCGTGGGCAAATGATACGGCGCAATCATCACGTGATTTTCGCCGCGCGGAATGACGACTGGCTCGCGGGTTTTAATCACCTGATCAATCACCCGGCCCAGCCTCGATTTGGCGTTGCTGACACTTAAAACTTTCATGGTCTAAAAATGGACTGTTTTTGGACTGCTGTCAACACGGTGCGGAGAACAAAAAACGAGCCGGGAGGGTCGGCGTGTCGGCGACCCATATTATTCAAGGACGGCGACACGCCATCCCTCCCAAAATAACGCGACAAATTTGGTTGACGAAGCGCTGGCCGAAGTTCACCAATTAAAAAAATCAACCAACGGCTCGCGCGCTGGAATCAAAAATTAAGTTACCATGAACCAGATTCGGTTTGATTGTCCGGGCTGCGGACAGACGATTGAGATGGCGGAGGAGACGCAATTTGAGCGGGTGAAATGTCCCACCTGCCAGCACGAATTTTTCCCGGACAAAACCCGGCTCGTCCGGCCCGCGCCCGACACACCACCATCAGAGCCTGCTTTACCTGCACCGATGCCGCCAATCCAGCAGCGAGCCATGAAACTTATCAATTGTCTCGCGTGCGGTTTGCAAATAAGTCCCCAAGCCGCCAGTTGTCCGGGCTGCGGCCATCCGGTCGCACCTTCTCCCACGTCAATCCCTCCCGACACAAGGCGGCGCGGCGCGGCCATTTTCAGTTTGGTTTTGGGTATATTGTCTCTGACCGGTTTTGTTTTTTTAACTGTAGCTACCATCAGGTTTCGAGATCCGTTGGGCATCGGGACTCCGCTTCCGCTGGGGGTAATTGTTTTTTCATGGTGGTGGAGGCTTTGGCTGTGGGATTTGATTTTTATCTGTTTTGTTAGTTGCTTTGGAATTCTGACTGCCGCAATCATTTTGGGTCACAAAGCTCATAATCGCGTCCGAAAATCGCCTTCTCAATATGCAGGAGGAGGCATGGCAATTGCCGGGTGCATATTGGGTTATGTTAGCATTCCCATAAGCCTAGTTATGATTGCGTTCATGCTCTTCCAACAGGCGCAATATCAGGCAGAAAAGGAGGCGAGTCATCGTGAAGCCCAAATTATTAACTCCGAGAGCAACCTAAAGCAAATCGGTATCGCTTTTCGCCTTTGGGAAGGCGATCATAAAGACCAATTTCCATTTAATGTTAGTCAAGCGCAAGGTGGCACTCGTGAGTTGTGTGAGCCAGACAGCAACGGGTTTGAGAAAAATCCTGTTCCCATTTTCATGGTCATGTCAAACGAGTTGGGAACTGCCAGAATTTTGGTTTGCCCAAACGACAAAACAAAGCAGGCAGCGGCTGATTTTGCGAGCCTCACGGCAAATAACATCAGCTACCAATTGCGGACGGGAACGAACGTCAACTCTGACAATCCAACGGAGATTCTCGCGGTTGATCCCATTAATGGTATTGTGCTTCGCTGCGATGGTAGCGTTGAGCCAGACTTTCACTACAAAAAGACGGTCGCGAATAATTGATGTGACGGTTTCCAAAGCCCCTGCGGGGCAGATCATAGCGCGGTGTCAAAAACACGACGCGACGAGGGTGAACGAACCGTCGCTGGCACGGGGCGTTTTGGTTCTGATGGTTTTTAACATTTTTTAATCTCTTGTAGGTTTATAAGAGACTGCGCCCATGATGCATCTTTTTCATCATAATACACAGACCGTATTTGCTTATCACCAGGACGAAACATCCATCTTGAATGTTTAATAACCTTGAGAATGATCTCTTCAATTTCTTTTCTTGGTGATTGCTTAATCACATGCATACCGACTAATTCTGAAATTTTTCCATCTTTAATACGCATAGATACAAGAAAAGGTTCGCACATTACAATTCGGACTACATCGGGTTGGTTGGAATCAACCGACCAAAAATAAATGGGCAATTTTAACAAGTCGCACTGAATACCGATACATACATCAAGCCAGAGTCCAACGTCGTGCGGTTTGGCCTTTTTTACAAGATCGCGACTTTCATTAACCCATAAAGATTTGTCAATATGCGCTGATGTTTTGTCGCGCAATTTAGAGAGTAATCCATCTTTGCCAATGGGAACCTGTGACAATAGCAGTTGGCGCATTTGCGAAATTAATTTCGTGCCGCCTTTGGGCATTTTCTGAACCGTATCAGGATTAGCTTCGCAATCGTTTAATAAATCAAGCAAGCATTCTGCAAATGAATGAAGGTGTGTGAATAGTATTTTTATTCTTCTTCGTTGTTTAACTGGGTTCTTCAATTTTGCAGCATCTTCAAGCAGTTCATCAATATTGAGTAAGCATTCAAAGCAACGGTGGAGTTTATGGGCTGCACGATTACCGGGTAGCCAATCATGAGTTGAATCATCCACTTCGACTGCATTTGCCAACTTTCTCTCGACGTCCACATAGACTGGCAAGCCATCCTGAATGTTAATACTTTCGCTCATAGGTCGTCACAACAAATGCCCCATCTTCTCGCGTTTCGCCTTCAAGTAGCGTTCGTTGTGCGGATTGGGTTTCACGCGAATCGGCACCTGCTCGACGATTTTCAAGCCGTAGCCCTCCAGCCCGACGAGTTTTTTGGGGTTGTTCGTCAGCAAACGGATGGTCTTGAGACCGAGGTCAACGAGGATTTGCGCGCCGAGACCGTATTCGCGCAAATCCATTTCGTAGCCGAGTTTTTGGTTGGCTTCGACGGTGTCGTAGCCTTGTTCCTGCAATTTGTAAGCCTTGATTTTCGGCCCGAGGCCGATGCCGCGGCCTTCCTGCCGCATATAGACAATCACGCCGCACCCGGCCGCGGAAACCTGCCGCATGGCCTGATGCAGTTGCGAGCCGCAATCGCAGCGGCGCGAGCCGAACACGTCGCCGGTCAGGCATTCGCTGTGGACGCGCACGAGAACCTTTTCCCGCCCGGCCACGTCGCCATGCACCAGCGCAAGGTGATGCTGGCCGTCCAGTTTTGAGCGATACAAATGCAAATCGAAATCACC
>Ga0224534_1000698_pt1 | contig 20314 bp, 22 predicted proteins | sample 714E12024metaG_FD_172012 | JGI IMG/M metagenome (GOLD analysis project Ga0224534, IMG submission 172012) | Peat soil microbial communities from Stordalen Mire, Sweden - 717 E1 20-24 | ecosystem: Environmental > Terrestrial > Soil > Wetlands > Peat | place: Sweden: Norrbotten County, Stordalen... | reverse complement strand
GAGGTTGACCCGCGCGCCGTGGAACTTCGCGGCGGCCTCCTGATGGATCATACGCTCAGGATGTAGCAACGATGAGGTCGTTGATGGCGACCGGCTCATCGCAATGTGGGCACGTGCCGCCGCGCCCGACACGACGGCAGAAAGTTCTGCAGTCGCTGCAGTACTGGTTGGCGAGGTAACGGGTCTCACAGTTCGGGCACTCGTAGACAGTGGCGTCTCGTCTGGTCCCCTTCGGGAGCACCAGCGCGATCTCTGGCGGCGACAGCACGACATTGCGGCGCCTCCAGGCCGCTTGGCGACAGGCATCCGAGCACCACTGTCGCCGGCCGGTGCGAAAGAATTGCTGGCCGCAGGCCGGGCAGGGGGTGGTCGTGTCGTTACGGTTGTCGTTACGCGACGGCATTTTCGGACTCATCGTTCTGCTCAGTCACCGCGCCGACGACGTGAGCAATCTCGGTGGCGAGCTGGCCGAGCTGCCGGTAGCCCTTTACGCGGCGGAACTGCTGTTCTGCCTCGAGCATGCCTGCAGCTGCCCAGCGAAGCCGCATGTCGCCGGGTTGCCAACGCTTCACGTTCCTTGCGTGGTGGCGGACGATCTCGATCATGGACTCGACCGGGTTCGTCCCCATCACGGTCTTCAAGAGGGCGCCGCTGACGCCGAGCCTGGTGACGGTGAGCGTTTCGCTGAGCCCCTCGCGAAGGCTTCCCGCGGCATCCGGGTTCACCTTTTCGAGGTGTAGGGCCAGTGATCGCAGTGCCGCCTCGGCTTCGCCGGCGTTCTGCTTGGCCCAGGCCGCCCTCAGTTTGCGGCGTACCCACGGTCGTTCGACCTCGGGAAGGTAGTCCATCACGTTCCTCTCCTTGTGCACTCGGCAGCGAGCGATCACGGCCTGGTTGCCGAAGACGTCCAGCACCGCTTTTTTGAGGGCCTTGCCGCCGTCGAGCACGAACAGGACCCCCTCTGACGCGTCGAGTCCGCGCTCGCGAAGGGAGGTGACGAGATCGCGCACGACCGTGGCGTTCTCCGTCGAGCCCTCTATGAGGCCGATGGGGACCTTCGAGCCGCCGACGGTGACACCGAGGGCGCCGACCATGGTGTGGCCTGCGAAGTCGAAGCCGTCGATGAAGCAGATGAGCCACCGCTCCTGGTCAAGAGGCCGGGCCCTGAACTCAGCGAGGCGCTCAGCGGTGAGAGTGATGAAACGTCGTGACACCGAGGACTGCTTGGTCCCAGACGCCGTCTTTTCGACCTCGGAGCCGACCGGTTCGAGAGCTGTCTCATATTCCCGGCCCGACAGCCCAGCCATCAGGGACTTGACCATGTGGGATGCGAGCAGGTCGACCCTCGCGAAGGTGTCGTAGGACTCGAGGTGGACCTCGTGGACGAGACCGCCGTCACCGGCGGCGGTTCTCACCCGTGGGCGGCACACCGGGACCCGCCGGCCACCGAGGCTCACCTTGCCGCGCTCGGTGCCGTGGCGGTACGCGGACCGATCGGGATCGTGTTTGCCCTTCGGCCCGGCGATGTCTGTCACCTCGGCCTCGATCAGCTCGCCCATGACATCGAGGCCAATTGCCACCGAGGCGGCGAGCAGTCCCTGGTGCATGCGACAGGCGAACAACTCGAGTTGCTCGTTCAGCTTTCCTGCCAGCCGTTCCTCGAGGCTCGTATCGCCCAGGTCGACGAGACCGAGCTCTGGCATGAACCGCGGGCGGCTCACGACCGACGGCTTGGTGTGTGATGCTTTCCTCACTGGTGGTCCTCCGTTCCTCAACTTGGTTGGGTGACACCCCGAGCCTGCCTCACGGCAGGGACGAGGCGGAGGACCGCCACTCAAACTTCTACGACAGCCGGGTCAACCTCCTTGGGCGCGAGCCCTCCGGCTGACGCAGCGCCCGGGTCGGGCAGTATCGGGTCATCTACTGGATCGACGAGAACGTACGGATTGTCCACGTCGGCCGGGTTGATCACCGAAACGACGTCTACCGTCCGACATAGGCCGGCCCAACCTGGCGCGCGAACGCTGCCTGCGCGGTTACTACGCGACCGAGTCTGGGACAATCACTTGTCTCGCCACAGCGACCTGGAGGCAGAGAGCCCGGAGGCGACTGAAAACTGTGCTGACCCCAAGGAGTTGATCATGGTCTTTGTAGCCATTCTCAAGAGAACATTGAAAGATGGCCAAACGTATGAAGACTTCCGTCGGGCCTGGTACCACAAGGTCGGCCTCGGTACGGAGAACAGGATGTTCACTGTGCTGAATGCAGCCAATCCACGCGAGATAGTCGTCATCGCCCTGACTGAGACAACCCTGGAACTGGCCAGTGACCTGCTCTCGATAGATGCCAACGAGCGCCGGGACAATCCCATGGCTGATGTCATTGAGCCAGAGATTGATCGCACCTTCGGCATTCTCATTTCCGAGGATGACTTCTCGGCAGCGGGTTCCATCGAACACAAACCGGCCACAGTCAACGGCAAAGAGATCGACATCGCAGAGGTCGCCAGATTCATCCAGGAGGGCACAAAGTTGCTAACTGATTCTCTGCGCGATCGGAACTAGGTTCTCCTCGAACAGTGGGGCGTGACCATCGCGAGTAGGTCCCAGTTTGGTCTCCGGGCATAGAGCAAGAGCGGCGCCCCGGGGCTTCGGCATTCAGGCCCTCATCGGTGAAGTCATCAACCTTGGTCTGCTCACTGAGAATTTGCGGTGATCCCTTGCGACTGCCCACTTCGTTTGCGCCCAGGCATGCTGCCCGGTAGGTCGGGGATAATGCTGACGAGAACGTTATGCAGCAGACCCCATGAAGTCCCTCGCCGCGAGCGCGAGGGAAGGCTTGGGCGAACGCACCGGGAGAGGGCACCGACGTCTCGGCGATGGCACCAGTGGCACGCACGCGGTGCCAGAACTCTTCCGGTGACCCCGGTGGGATCCTTTGGGCCTTCGGTGCCGAGTCGAACCTCGAGCGGCACAACGTCGATGTTGTATCTCGCGAGGAATCACGGGGGATACCGCTCACGCTGTCAGTCACCACCCGATGCCGGCCACCGCTTCCTCCAGATTGGCTCCTTGGAGCCAGATGGGGACCGCCGACTTCGCCTCTTAGGTCGGTGAGGCTGGTCAGTCGAGCCGCCCGCAGGTGAGCACTGTGTACGCCGGGGCCTTGAGCGCCAGCCGCAAACGTGCCCCTGCCGGCCGGTGTGGTCTCCTTCCACGACTGGCGGGATCTCGTGCCTCGAGCACAGTGGCGCCTTGTCATTCACGGCTTCATGGTCATCGATCTGTGCCGGCGCTCGCTAAGGTCTTCAGCATGACGATCAGGACCCGCACCCTCGGACGCACCGGAGCAGACGTGACCATCCTCGGCTACGGCGCCATGGAATTGCGGGGCCAGCCGTGGGGACCGGCGATCGCCGACGAGGACGCAGGCCAGCTCCTCAATGCGGTGCTTGACGAGGGCATCAACTTGATCGACACCTCGATCGACTACGGACGCAGCGAGGAGCTGATCGGGCAGTACCTGGTCAATCGCCGAGACGAGTACTTCCTCGCGTCAAAGTGCGGATGCCTCCTCGGCGACCCGCCCGCTGGTGCAACGCCGCCGTTCCCGCACGACTACAGCGTGGGCAACATCCGGGCGGGGCTCGAGCAGAGCCTTCGCAGGCTTAAGACCGACCGCCTCGATCTCTTGCAGGTCCACATATCGCCGAGCCGAGCCCAGATGGAGTCTGACGAGACCATCGAGATGCTCATGGCGCTTCGGGACGAAGACAAGATCCGTTTCCTCGGCATGTCCGGAACGCTTCCCAACCTGGCTGACCACATCGCCATGGGTGTCTTCGACGTCTTCCAGATCCCCTACTCGGCACTCCAGCGCGAGCACGAGGCGCTCATCGCCGAGGCGGTGGCGGCCGGGGCGGGCACTCTCATCCGAGGCGGCGTGGCCCGCGGCGCCCCGGCGGAGGACAAGGACTGGCGTCAGGGGCCGCTCGGGCTTGCCGAGGGTGAGGGCAAGCGCCGCTGGGAGCTGTCCGGAGTAGAGGACCTTCTCGGCAAGATGAGCCGCCTCGAGTTCGTCCTGCGCTTCACGCTCAGCCACCCAGCCCTGTCGAGCACAATCGTCGGTACGTCCGACATCAACCACCTCCGCTCCAACGTGGCTATCGCTAAGAAGGGTCCGCTGCCCGCTGACCTCTACGAAGAGGCCAAAGGGCGCCTGGACGTGGCGAACTCATAGCCTTGCCTCGGCCCGACCACGTCATGGTCGTGGCCGACATCGCCACGACATCCTGAGGCGTGTCGTCGACTGCCCATATGGATCTGGCGAACCGATGCAGAGGCGGGTGCGAACTACGAGTGCCCAGCAATCGCGTGTGGCTCGTAGGGCGTCTCGAGCTGCTCGATCTCATCGGCGGTCAGGTCCACTTCGACTGACGCCAGCGCGTCTTCAAGCTGTGGAAGCTTCGTCACCCCGACGATCGGCGCGGTCACGACCGACTTGGCGTGCAGCCATGCCAAGGCGATCTGCGCGCGGCTCAAGCCGCGCTTGGCGGCAATCTCAGCCACTTTCTCGACAATTGGCCGGTCGTGTTCGGAGTACAGCCGCTTTCCGAACTCGTCGGTGCCGCTGCGTTCGGTGACATCGTCCCAATCGCGTGTGAGCCGACCGCGCGCGAGTGGACTCCACGGAATGACGCCAATGCCTTCGTCCTGGCACAGCGGCAGCATCTCGCGCTCCTCCTCTCTGTAGAGGAGGTTGTAGTGATCTTGCATCGAGACGAACCTGGTCCAGCCGTTCTGCTCTGCGACGTGAAGCATCCTGGCGAACTGCCACGCGTACATCGAAGAGGCTCCGAGGTAGCGAGCCTTCCCGGATTTCACCACATCATGGAGCGCCTCGACGGTCTCCTCGATGGGCGTCGCCGGGTCGAAACGGTGGATCTGGTAGAGATCGACGTAGTCGGTCCCGAGCCGCGTGAGGCTCTTGTCGATCTCGCTCATGATCGCCTTGCGGGACAGCCCGCCTCCGTTCGGTCCCGGGCGCATCCGTCCATGAACCTTCGTCGCGAGCACGATTTCGTCGCGTGAACTGAAATCAGCGAGCGCCCGGCCAACGATCTCTTCGCTGCTGCCATCGGAGTACACATTTGCGGTGTCGAGGAAGTTGATGCCCGCCTCGAGAGCACGACGAAGGAGTACCCTCGCGGCGTCCTCGCCGAGACTCCAAGGATGATTGCCGCGCTCCGGCTCTCCAAAGCTCATACAGCCGAGGCAGATCCTTGAGACCTCCAGCCCCGTCGAGCCGAGCTTCACGTATTCCATCCAGGTTGCCTCCTCGATCGAGCAGCTGCGTGCGAAAGCATCTACACGCACACAAGAGTCACCCTAACGGCGGCGGTTCACTCCCGACCAACGCACGATCGTGGCCGTACAGAACCGTTCGTGTGCACGCCGGCCGGTGAGATCGCCTGCCGGGTCCGGCCTGCATCAGTCGTGAGTGCTGCTTTGCGGTCTTGACCAGCCTGCAACGCTCTGGCACATCTCTTGAGCACGTCATCGTCGGTGCGCCCACGGCAGTAACGCAAGGGCGGCGGTGGTGTCACAGGGCCGCTGTAGCGTTTTCTGCCATCGGATCACGTCTTTCGTGATCCCCTCCTGACCGCCAGCTCCGGGCTGTACCGGGGTGCTGGTGTCGTCTCTCGCCCCTGGCACGGGGCCGCTTCGTGTATCGCACCTGGCCAGAGCCTGGTCCTACGGTCTGCAAGCCCTGAAACTCTCCGGACTGCGTCCCTCGGGGCTATTCCGCTCGGCCTCTTTCTGACTGACCAGGTGCACCCATCGGCACCACACGGAGGACTCAGGAATGATGGCCAAGAACAACCACCCGGAACTCGTCGCCCAGCTGACAGAGGGGATCAGTACCCTCACGTCGTCCGAGGAATGGCAGCGCTACCTCGACTTCCAGAGCCGCTTTCACCACTACAGCTTTGGGAACGTTCTCCTCATTGCCGCCCAGTGCCACGAGGCAACTCGGGTGGCAGGCTTCAACGCCTGGCGGAAGCTCAATCGCTTCGTCCGCAAGGGTGAGAAGGCCATCTGGGTTCTCGCCCCCATGGTCTACAAGAACGCCGACGCCGAGGACGGCGAGAACGATCGGGTCATCCGAGGCTTCAAGTTCGTGCCTGTATTCGACATCGCTCAGACCGACGGCGAAGAGCTGCCGTCCATTTGCAACCGGCTCGAAGGTGACGATCCCAAAGGTCGCTACGCCCAGCTCGTGACGGTCGCTCAGTCTATCGGCTTCACGGTCGAAGTCCACGAATTCAACGGGAGCGCGAATGGCGACTGTTGCCACGCCGAACACCGCATACGGGTCGAGACGACCAACACACCCGCGCAGCGGGTGAAGACGCTTGCACACGAGCTGGCCCATGCCCTGCTCCACGAGAGCTACGACAACCGAGCGCTTGCCGAGTTGGAGGCTGAGTCCACGGCATACGTGGTCTGCCAGACGCTTGGGATCGACTCCGGTGACTACTCCTTCGGGTACGTCGCAACCTGGGCCGGTGATGGCGAGCAGGCGATCGCCGGAATCAGGGCATCTTGTGACCGCATTCAGAAGAGTGCAGCTGCCATCCTGCAGGCTCTCGAGCCCGTGGCTGACGACGAGGCCGCTTGAGACGCTTCGCTCCGGCATTTGTAGGAACGTGTGGTACTCGTCTTCGCGTACGGCATCGACTCGGCCGGCGCCGCGGCCCCGAAGCGCCCCGCAGGTACCCCCTCGACAGTCTTTCGTTTGAGGGGCTCGACAGCTCTGCCGTCTGGGCCTGGGACAGCTTGAGACCGTTCAGCCAGAAGGTCTCTTCGGCGAGCGCCGGCGGGGACAAACAGCCACTCAAGACGGCAAAACTTCGGGTTGCTGACTTGAAGTCTCAGCTTGGGAATTGGTCCGGGCCAAAACGCGGACCTGCACGTCAGCGGCCGTTTGCGCAGCTCAACCGCTATTTCCGGGGATCCGCGTGTGACCGCTTGAGTCCGGGATTTACTCCTGTTACGCGCCCGTTCGCGCGCCGATCGCGCATGAAAATGCGCTGACATCGATCTCGGTGACGGCGATAAGAAATCGCTCATCCTCCTCTCGAGGAGACACGGCAGCCGCCGCCGTACTGAGCAACATCGGTACAGATTGCGCAAGCTGCACCGCTCACCGACTCGATGGAGCGCCGTACCGATCGAGGTGTGCCGTCACCTCGATCTGTCGCTTGGGCCAGTAGCGTTCGAGCTCCTTGACCGCTGACTTCGGAACGCCCGACGGATCACTTGTCGCATCGGCGATCGCAGCTGGTCCAAGAGCGAAGATCACGCCGGCGAGCGCGGCATCGACTCCTGCCGGGTGGTAGCGCCTCACGAACAGCGACAAGCCCTCTTCGACGTTGAGCCCCGTGCGCTTCTCCATCTCCATGAGGTCGTAGTAGTCGCGAAGTGCTCCACGTCTCGTGATGACACCGAGCTTCATCGCGAACAGGTCTGGGAGCGATGCGACAGGAATCCCTCCGACCATCGTGAGCGGCTCCAGGTTTGTCTCCTCGTCGGCGAGGAGGAACTGAAGCTTCGTGGCGCTGAACACCCCGTTCAGTGTCGATTCGGTGAGCGTCGACGCCAACCAACGATCAGAGTTGCTCAGCCGATCGTTGAGGTCCGTCAGGTCTACTGGGCTGGAAAGGTAAAAGTCCAAGTCCCGACTTTCTCGGTGCCCGATGTGCACGGCCACGGCGGTGCCGCCAACGAGGTACGCTGGCTCTGGGCGAAGGGGGACGATTGCTTCCCACGTGCCCGCAGTATCAGACGGCAGGATGGCCCTGACCTCGATTGGGATCAGCGTCACATCTGCCTGGCGAGGTTGAGGGCAAAGTCCTTCTGGCGGGGAGAGATCCCACGAGACCGTGACGCCCGCCGCAGATTCTCCTTCGAGATGGCTCCAGAGGCCAACCACGACAACCCTTGGAGGTCCAAAGAGCCGAGGATGCGCAGCGCGATGAACGCACCGTCACTGTCGAGGTTGAGTGACGAGCGGTCCACGTTCCAAAAGAGATGGTCGAGGTACTTGGGTGGAGATGTCGCAGCGTGGCCGGCGGCGGCTCGGGCGGGCAAGACGGTGCCGCGGACATCGGACTCGAGGGATCGCCACGCCGGCGATGACCAGTTGATCTCCCACAGCTCCACCTCTTTGACCGCGCCCTCGACAACTCGCCGGACCGGGTGGACGACGTACCCCTTGTTCTCTAGTCGGGCAAGGGCGCGCGAAGCGGTTGTCGGGCTGACTCCGGCGACTCGGGCCACTGCACGAGCAGATCGCAAGCCGAGCGAGTGTTGACGGAGCGCTGCGAGAACGAACAGCTCCTCTCGCCCGATATCTTCTCGATCTGGGGCGAAGCCAAGGTCGGCTCGCAAGCGTTTGAAGTCGCCATCGGTCAGCTTCCGCCGATGACCGTCGAGCGTCCCAATGCCGAGTCGCGACAGTGAACGATGGACCCTCGGGAGCGTCGTGTTCAATGCTTGTGCTGCCTCGGTCGTCGAGATAGTGCTGTCCATTTCGTTATCTATTGTACCCCTCGATTGCGCGAGGTGGGCCGCTTTGAAGCGTCGCCTGCAGCGCAGCCAAGAGGTCTGCCGCCTCCATCGAGTGACGTCGTGTCAAAAGGAGAACGTCGGCGAAGTCACGCTCCCGGGTCGTCGCTGCTCCCCTGTCGATCATCGTGACCAGTTTCTCGGCCATCACAGTCGCAATCGGGTAGCCCAGCAGGTGAAAGGACCCCTCGAGAAGGCCCGGATACTCGAGCTCCACCGGACCAGGAGTCACCGGATCTCCGACGTTCACGTCGATGCGTAGAACTGCCCGCGCTTGGCCAATGCGGGCCGGTGCCGACAGGCGCACCCCGGCGTAGAGCTCCCCATCCCTGATCACACGAGCGCGCAGTTGGTCAGCTTCGTAGCTCACGCCTCGTCGACAGCGATTTCCAGAACAGCACATACGAGTCGGACACGCTGTCCACGTCGTTCGCCACCTGTGCGTGGCGAGAATCCATCTGACCACGTCACGCTACGAGGCTGTACTCATGAATAGGGGGCCGCCGAGGATCTCGCAACTTCTCATGTCCGATCGCTTTCGTAAGTTCGTTTCGTTGTTCAAACGCCTCACCACGCCCGACGTGGGCTAAGGCCCGAGCATGCGGTCGGTGCAGGGCGGTCACGAACCGAGGTCGGCTGATCGACAACGATGCCGAGGGCTCTACTTGAGATCCCGCGAGCGACACGACATCCGGAACGGCCGATGGGCGGTCTCGCGGTTGAGGCTCTCAGAGGCCGAGTCCCGACTCCAGACGCGCCAGCGCATCGTCCAGCAACGCGAAGAGGTCACTCCCCGGATGCTCTAACCAGTAGAGCTCGGCTGAGAGCATCACACCCAAGAATGCCCCTGCCATCGTGTACACCCCAAAGTCGTCAGCTGGCCACCCGAGCCGCTCGGCGACAAGGTCGGTCACCTGACGAAGGGTCTGGGCGAGCTGATCGAGCATGCCAGCGCGGAGTTCAGGCACGGCGAGCGCGAGTTCCGCTCGCTCGCGCATGTCGGTGCGCTCCTCGTCGGTAAGTCCACCGACGACCGCGCGGAGGGCACTGCGAACGGCCTGGATCGGGCTGTACTCAGCAGGTTGTGACCGGACTGCCTCAAGGATGAGCGGATCGTATTCGTCTGTGAGGACGAGGTCCTCCTTGGCGCGGAAGTACCGAAAGAAAGTGGATGGGGCTATCTCGACAATCGCGGCGATCTGTTCCACGGTGGTGGCTTGGTAGCCCTGCTTGCGAAATAGCCGGAGTGCCTCGTGCTGGATGGCGGCGCGCGTTTTGGCCTTCTTGCGCTCCCTCAGGCCAGTAGCCCGTTCGATCTCAGGCGACAAGGCGCTCACCTCCCGGGGTTTCTTCTTCCGCCTCGGCGGCCGGCCGGGCGCGTGCGGGCAGGAAGACCAACGTGAGAACGAGACCGACTAGAGCAAACCCGACCGACACCAAGAGGGCGTCGTCAATCCCGTGCACGAATGCGGCGCGCACCGAGGTAGCAAGTGACTTCGAGCCAAGAGCATGGGCGACGGCAACGCCTCCAAAGACGCTGCCGCGCACGGTGTACGCGGCTGCCGGTGGAAGTCCGGCGAGGTGAAGCCGACTCACATAGGCGGAGATGAGCACGCTCCCCATGATGGCGCTCCCGAGTGGGGCTCCGGTGTTCTTGAGCGACTGGAGAACTGCCGAGCCCACCCCAGCCCGCTCTTTGGAAAGCTCGGCCAAGGCGGCGGAGGCGACCGCGACCATCGTGAGCCCCGTGCCGATCCCGACAATCACCGACCAGAATGCTACGAAGCCCTCGCCCGACGAAAGGGATGTGGTGGTCCCTATCCCGAGACCGATGCCAAGCACTAGAAAACCGGCCGAGGCGGTCAGCTTGGCACCGATCGCCTTGGCCAGGCGTGCCGACGGTAGCAACCCGAGGAGCATCCCGCCGACGGCTGGAAGCAAGCGGACACCTGATCCCTCCGGGCTCGTGCCCATGACGCCCTGGAAATACTGGGGCATTGTGAACAGGAGGCCAATCAGGGCCAGCGTGAGCACTGCGAAGAGGATCACACCCCAGGTGAACGACGGAGAGTGAAATAGGCTTAGGTCGAGAAGGGGCTGGCCGCTTGGGCGTTGCTCGAGAAGGTGCTCCCACAAGAAGAACGCCACGATCACCAGGAGCCCTACGAAAAGCGGGACGAGGGCTCCAAGTGAGCTCCACCCGTGCTGTCCTGCTTCGATGAGTCCGTAGGTCACGCCGACGAGGCCTGCACTCGAGCTCACGATTCCCACAGCGTCAAAGCCCGGACGCAGCGCGGACTTCGACTCCGGAACGAGGGCGACCACTGCCACAAAGCCGAGAACCGCCACCGGTACGTTCATCAAGAACACCCAACCCCACCAGTAATGGGAGAGCAGCCAACCCCCGAGGATCGGACCGATTGGAAAGGCGAACATGTTGGCGGCCGCCCAGATGCCTAGTGCCTTCGGGCGTTCCTCTTCGGAGAAGAGCACTGTGAGGGCGGACACGGCCATCACAACGAGCCCCGCGCCCGCGAATCCCAGGAGGACTCGAGCGCCGATGAACTCTGCCGGCGTGCGGGAGTAGGCACAGGCAAGCGAGCCGGCAGCGAACAACGCCAGAGAGAACAACATGACCTTCTTGCGGCCGTAGCGGTCGCCCAAGAGTCCCGCCGACAGCATTGCCGCCGCGAGGACCAGGGCGTAGCCCGACGAGAACCACTGGAGGTCGGACTCAGAGGCCTTGAGGGCCACGGCAAGAGTGGGGAGGGCGACGCTGAGAACCGTCAAGTCCATTCCGACCGCCAGCACCGCGAGCATGACCCCTCCGAGCGCCCACCACCTGCGTGCTCCCGTTGCCGTCATCGTCAGCACCCTGTCTCTCCTGTGATTATGCGATCACCAACATTTCTAGAGGTCATCCTAAAGAATAGTGGCTCTCATAATAGAGGGTCTTTCTACTCTCTTTCCTCGGTTGCCTTGCCGAGTCGGGTTCGGCCAAGCCGAAGCGGTTGCCCACCGGGTTACATGACAGGTTGTGCCCGGTCAGGAAGCGCCACGAGCGGACGAGCCTTACCGACTGTCGCGAATACGCGTCCGATGCAATATGCGTCATTGAAAGATGAAGGCATGGACGCTCTTCACAACAAGGGGCTTCCGAGCAGCAGCTGGCTGATCTCGACGGCGTGGTGACCCACGGGCAGTGGTCCCTCGGCCTCGACCGGCACGACCTACCGGATGCTTGTGGGTTGGGGCAGATCAACCGTGCGGGCGTAACGGCCCCAGGGCCAAGGCCGCGGTGGTCTCTTCGACTAACTCCGAAGCAGCCTCGGCGAATGACTACTTGATATGCGTCCATCGGGCACCTCGGGCGCCAGGAGAGCGGCGGACAGCTCTCAAGCAGTCGTCATCAGCCCCCTTACGCCTAGCATCGAGTCATGGACGACAAAGAGATGGACCGGGTGGTGAAGGAGCTGCTGCGCCTTCCGAGCGAGACGGCAAAGCACCGCGCGGCCATCTCCCGAATCGCCGCAAGACGACGCGAACTCGCCGGACGCCTCGGTGAGGCGATCGGGCCGACCAAGGCAGCCCAGAAGCTCGAAGTCAGCCGCCAGACGTTCTGGCAGATCTTGAACCCCGATCAAGCCAAGGAGATCAAGAAGCGGTCGAAGACGAACGCCCGGGCGAGCAGCCGTGAAACCTGACGGCATCGAGGCCACGGACGGCGCAACGTGTCGGAGCACCTTGGTGATCGATTCGTGAGTGCACCCTCGCCGGACCACTTGACGAGGACGCTGACCTCGCGCGACGGCACCGTTATCGGCTACCGCCAGCTCGGGAGCGGCCCGGGTTTCGTGCTGCTACATGGCGTGTCAGGTACTTTCGTGCTCCCTGCCGACTCGGTCGTGGCAGCAGTCAGCTCCCGTAGAATGTTCGGTGCCGGCCCCCATCCGGTTCTTTGGCTTTGTCGCCATGTGTCCTATCGGAAGATCCTCGATAGTCCTCAGCTTCTAACGTCCCAGTCATGAACAAGAGCAGAGAGAGCTGAAGGAGGTCGCGTGCCCGCTGTCACTGTCGACCATCTCGCAAAGTCCTACCAAGGGACCGAGGCAGTGAGGGACGTTGCCTTCGAGGTGAACGAGGGCGAGGTCTTCGCGCTGCTCGGGCCGAACGGCGCAGGCAAGACCACGATCATCGAGATCCTCGAGGGATTTCGCAAGCGAGACCATGGTCACGTTGTCGTGCTCGGTTATGACCCGGCGGACGCGTCGACCAGCCGCCAACTGCGAGAACGCATGGGGGTCGTGCTCCAGGAGCTCGCCGTCGAGCCGTTCCTGTCGGTCCGCCAAGCGCTCACGCGCAATGCCGGCTACTACCCGAATCCGCGATCAGTTGACGAGGTGCTCGGACTCGTTGGGCTCGCAGAGAAGGCAGACGACAGGGTGAAGTCGCTCTCCGGTGGTCAGCAACGCCGCCTGGACCTCGGGCTTGGCATCGTCGGGAACCCGAGTCTGCTCTTTCTCGACGAGCCCACGACGGGTTTCGATCCGTCGGCGCGACGCGGAGCTTGGGAAGTGGTCCGGGCGCTGACGGGCGGGGGGACGACGGTGGTCCTCACGACCCACTACATGGACGAGGCCGAAGCACTAGCGGATCGTGTCGCGGTGATCAACACCGGTCGGATCGTCGCTGAGGGCGCTCCCGAATCACTGGGGGGCCGCGACGTGGGCGAGTCGACCATCCGTTTCCGGCTGCCGGCAGCCGCTGCATTGACGCTTCCCGTCCCGGCGAAGGTCTCGAACAACGGTGTCTACGAGATCAAGACGGACAAAGAAATCGAGGCGCTGGCCGCCCTCACGAACTGGGCCCTTCGGGAGAACGTGGAGGTGGTGGGATTGACCGTGGAGCGACTCACCCTGGAGGATGTCTACCTGCGATTGACCGGCTTCGAGTCCGACGGTGAGGCCTCCTCGCTCGCGATCGGGAACACGTAATGGGGGGTCAGACTCCTTCGCGCCGCTTTCGCGGAGTCAGTGACTTGAGGCTCGCAGGCCGCCAGGTCTATTACGAGCAGCTCAACTTCTGGCTGAACCCGATCGGCGCCGTCTTCACGGTCGGGTTCTCCGTCGTCTTCCTCGTTCTTGTCGGCTCGACCGCAGGCCACCAGCGCAGCAGCGCCATTGGCGGCGGGCTCCTCATCGAGTACTACGTCCCAGGGTTCATCGCTTACGGAGTGATGGCCGCTTGTTTCAACATGTTGACCATCAATCTCGTCGTGAGGCGAGAGATGGGGCTCTTGAAACGCGTGCGCCTTTCACCGCTTCCCACCTGGGCCATGATGGCGGCGGTTTCGGTCAATGCGCTGATCATCTCTGCGGTTCAAGTGGTTCTCGTGTTGTTGATCGGGCGGTTCGGATACAACGTCCCGTTCCCGCAAGACCTCCCCGCTCTCATCGTCGTCCTCGTCGTCGGCGCGGCGTCGTTCACCGCTCTCGGTCTGGGAGTGAGCACCCTGATTCCGAACCAGGAAGCAGGGGCGCCTGTTACGAGCATCGTCTTTTTCGTCTTGCTCTTCCTGTCCGGACTGTGGTTCCCCTTGGCAGCGAACTCGGGGCTGGCGAAGTTTTCGTCCTATTTGCCCGTCCGGCACATGATCGTCGCTGTCTACGACGCGTCGATCGCTGAGAAGGGGGTTTCGAGCTGGCCGTGGCACGACCTTTTCGTCATGGCGATTTGGGGTGTCGGAGCGGTTCTCGTGGCTGCGCGGCGCTGGAGCTGGGCTCCGCGCCAGGCCAGGCGTGGCCACGCACGGGGCTTCTCAAGCTTCGGCATGATGAGCCGGCGCCAACCCGGGTGAGAAGGAGCCCTTTGTAAGCGGCTTCAGGGCGTATTTCGGCGAACTACAGCGATGTCTTACGGCAGGTCAGAGAGTTATCCGGCTCTTCGCGTTGAACTGGGGAGCGTCACGTCCGGGAAAAGTCTGGCTATCCGAACCTCAACAGCATCTGGTAGCCGCGCGCGCTCGCGATAGTTACCTGCCCGTGTAACGGCACTTCGGGGGCATGCCCCACTTTGATGACGGCGCCGAACAGGGGCACCTGGACCTTCTGGGATCGCGATAGGGCGATGGATCGAGGGGTGCTGAAGGTCGACGCAGACCTCATCGGGCTGCCGGAGCCTCTCGTCGACGCCGAGCACGGTCACGTCGCGCAAGCCCACCAGCAGCTCGCACGTGCGCGTAGCGTCGGTTTGCACAGGTGCTCTCCAGGATGAGTGGCTTAGGAACCTTTCGATTCTGAGGGCCCCTGCTACTCCGGACGGAGCGAAAGCGCCAGGCGTGGCACGACGAACGACACGAGAAAGATCGGCAAGAACCTCTTTCCGGTGCATCGGAACGCGACGACCTGGCCCTCGGCCGCGTCGAAGGTCAGAGTGCGGCTCAAGTTTCGGCCGTTGCGGACTTGCAGGGTGTGATGTCCAGCTTCGATTGGTATCTCGACCGTGTCGTTCATTTCGACAGACCCGACACGCTCACCGTCGACCACGACATCGAACGTGCCACGACGGACCTCCACTCCGATCGCTTTGTGCGTCAGCGTGAGAGTTGCCGACATCTTCAGTGTCCTTTCTGTGTCAGCCGATCGGCCGGTCCGCTCATTCGCTTCCATTGTGTCACCCGCCATCTCTCTGGAGCCGTGCCTCGGGGGTCGCCCAGTTCACCGGGACAGTGCGGCACCTGCCGGCAACACCATGGATCGGGTGCTTACTTCCGCGAGCGGCCGACAACGCTGTTTTCCGGAGTGCCGCCAAGGATCAGAGCCAGCTCTCCCCACTCCGACGCGTAGACCCGGTTATCCACATGTTGGTGAACAACCACGAACACCAGCGTCCGCGCGATGGAAACGCAATGGAACGCGGCACGGGAGGAGACAGCTCACGCCACAAGGAGCGCTGTGGCGCATTCAGTCCGCAGCGCTCTTCGGCTCGATCAACCGCAAGCACCGGGACGCTCGAGCAGAGACCAGATCGACCAGTCGGCTGGGCAGCGGTCGATCCAGCTCTCGGATTTCTGGAACCTCGGCAGCGTCGGCAAACGCCCCCGGCGCGAGGGAAGCGAGCTCACGCACGCGAGCGACAAGCGCTTCGGCGTCGAGGCCAAGGTCCCGGGCGCCATCTGGCCATGTGTTTCGATAGGGAAAAACTCGGTAGTCGCCACCGATCTTCATCGCGAACCGAAGCTTCTTCTCGTGCGTGCCATATGGAAGCGCCGAGGCGATGTCGTAGAGGGGAGCCAGGCGCACCTGGTTCTCGGCGAGCAGGAGAGAGTAGTTCTTGGCGTGGGCATCGGTGCCCGCTATGAGCCAGTTCCAGATCAGGGCGTCGGCGAACCGTCCCACGGCGTGATCGGCGACCTGCGGCGGCATCACCCGACGCAGGAGTTTGGCGATGTCGGCCGGTCCGGGGCCACCCTCATTCTGGTACTTGCGAGACGGTGGTATCCCGAGCGCTTGGCAGAGGTCTTCTTGATGAACCCGAACGATCTGGCCTCGTACTGCCATTCGGTCATAGCGGTGGACGACCACGGCCGACTCTTCGCCGAAGTGGGCGACGCTTGTGCGAACAGCGACGAGCCCTGCGCGGCGGGCGGCGTCTAGGCAGAGATGCTCGTTCAGATCGTGATCGTCGAATCCGGCAACCGCCGGCTTGAGGATGTGGGTCGTAGGGGTGGAGCCGGACGGCACCCCCCAGCACCCATCCCGGAACATCAGTGCGGTCTTCGCCTGGGCTCCTGCGAGGCTGAACTGGCCAGCAAAAGACTCGCCGAGCCAGGCGGTCGAATCTTGGCGAAGTTCCCGAATCCGCTGCGCGACGTCGTCTTCGCTGAGCCATGTGACACCACCGGGGCGAGCGAGCACGCGGTCGATCTCGTCTGGTGGCGTAAACCGCACCGCGCCAGCGCAGTCCTCGCCGATCGGAGTGCCGAGAAGAGAGAAGGGCGACGACGACACATGAAAGTGCCGAGCCCACCTTTGCAGGACGGCGTCGTTGTCGGGAAGAAGTCCCCACAGCCACGGGCGGATGACGTGGTCGGGATGCGATCGAACCTGGACCGGCATTGCCAGAGACAGCGGGGTCGGGTTGAGCAGGTGTCGGTACTCCTCGCTGTAGTCGAATCGGAGCTTGCCTCCCTGGAGGCGGACGAGGGTTCCGACGATCGCCTCGTCCAGTAGAACCAGCAGAGAGTCAGTCATCGGTCGCCGTACTCGTCCAACAAGGTGTCCAGATCGACCGACCGGCTCAGAGAGGTATCAGCACCGCTCCCCCGCTCGACAATGTCGAGACGAAGGCCAAGCGCGTCGAGGACGCGGACGACAAGGCCGAACTCGACAGTCGTCTTGCCGCCCTCGAAAGCATTGACCCACTCGCGAGAGACGCCGGCCTTGGCAGCTAGCTCAACCTGGCTCAGCCCCAGGTCTTGCCGGCGACCTCGGGCGGTTGCTGCCAGATCTCGCATGGAGTTGATCTGCATAGAGTCACCTTCATCTGCGTACGCCCACAGGAGCGTGGAGTTGACGTTCGTCAACTATGATAGCAGATGTATGATCGTCCATTATCGCCAAATATGCCCGTACGTCCACACGTTCCGATTCCCCGAGGCGGGTGTCACAGGTGTAGGGCGCCAAAACGTCGATCGGGCCCTTGAGCTGGCGCTCTTCAGCTCCGTCAACCATCATCTGCCATGGGCCTCCGTCTCTGCTATCTCGTCGCGTGCCGCGTTCTTGAGATGCTGGGACCTCGCCGACGGACAGCTTTGGACAAGGACGTCGAGCTGATGGTGCTGCGCCACGAGGCCGTTTGCTCAAGCGGCAGCTCCATGACCGCGTCCGCTACCGGCCCACGGACCGAGCGATCCTCGCGGCGCTGAGCCGGTTGCTCCCGCGATGGCGGGGGCAGTGCTTCCTCGTCACGCCCGAGACTCTGCTGCGCTGGCACCGGGAGCCCTCGAGAAGCAAGTGGAAGCGATGGCGAGCCCAGCGAGGCCCTGGGCGTCCCCCACTCAACGATGAGATTGTCGAGCTCATCGCCAGACTCGGCCGGGAGAACCGCCGCTGTGGATGTGTCCGCATTCAGGGCAAGCTTCGCGGGCTTGGGGTCCGCGTCTCCGCGAGCTCGATCCGCCGGGTCCTTCGAAGCCACGGGCTCGGACCAGCTCCGCGCGATGGACCGACCTGGAAGGAGTTCCTCGCCGCCCAAGCCAACGGCATCTTGGCCACCGACTTCTTCGTCGTGGACACGATCGGTCTCAACCAGCTCTATGTGCTCTTCATGATTGAGCTCCAGAGCCGCATAGCCCACATCCTCGGTGTCACCGATCATCCGACCGGCTCGTTTGTCACCCAGGTCGCCCGCAACCGCGCAGGGGATTTCACCGAGCACGCTCGGTCGTTCCGGCTCTTGATCCGAGATCGCGACGCGAAGTTCACCGCCAGCTTCGACGAGGTGTTCGTCTGCGAAGGCATCGAGGTGATCAGGACGCCCATCCGATCGCCGCGCGCGAACGCGATCGCGGAGCGCTGGGGACGGACCGTACGGGAAGAGTGCCTCGACTGGACGCTCGTTCTTGGCCGTCATCATCTCGAAGCAGTCCTTCGCGACTACGTCCGGCATTACAACCAGCATCGGCCTCACCGTGGCCTTCGACTCCGAGTGCCTGCACCTGTCAGCGAAGTGATCCCTGCTCCCCCGGCACTCAGCGACATTGCTCGCCACGACGTGCTCGGTGGGCTCATCCACGAGTACCGCGCCGCGGCCTAATCCCAATACCCATAAGTTAAGTACCGAGGATCTGGATGGCGTCAGCTGATGGCCGAGTCGGTTGAGGCCAGTCCCGGTGCTTGGGGCGCTTCACCTGGTAGTTGCTCATCTTGCGTTTCACGACCCGGGGCGCTGAGCGCAGCCGGCGCTCGGGGAGCAGCCCGTCGCTGATCTCGACGACGGCGAGGCGAAGCCCTGCCGTCAGCACCTGCGCCGCGGTGCCAAGACCCTGGCGCACACTTCGTCGTGAGGCCCGAAGGGCGCCGGTGAAGCTGACTCGGTCGGGGTCGATGCCGTTGTGGCGGGCGGTCTCGGCCATCAGGACTCGGATCGCGTAGTGCGTGCAGAGATAGCCATAGACCTCCTGGCGGACGCCCTCGGGGCTCTTTGAGCGCAGCACGACGCGCGGGCCACGCTGGTGGGTCTTCAGCTCGTCGAGGGTCGTCTCGAACTCCCAGCGCTCGGGGTAGAGCGCGGCCAACTCACTCGCCGGGGCGAGGGTCGGATCGGTGATCGTGGTGATCAGCCGGTAGTCGTTGTCGCCGACCTGGCGCCGGCCGGGGTCGTCGAGGTCGTAGGCGACGACGCGCACCACGACGGGGCTCTTCAATCTCTGCCGGCCCCTGCTCGCCTGCACGTGGCTCAGGTACGAGCCGTCCGGCAGGCGCTCGTCGATCGGTAGGGAATGGTTGGACTTGGTCCGCCAGGCGAGCTCGGCACCGGCTGCGCGCACCTCGTTCCACAGCTCGAAGCCGAAGAAGTTTCGGTCGGCGAGCACGAGCATGCCTTCGCCGACGCGCTCGAGCAGGCCTCGGGCGAGTGTCGTCTCGCCGTCGCGGCAGGCGCCGATCGCCACACCGACGAGCGCGTGGGTGCCGCACTCGCCGAGCGCGACGAGGCGCAGCTGGGGGAAGGCACCAACCTTCTCGCCACGACCAGACCCCGGACGCCCGAAGGCGGCGTCGTTCTCGGGCGTGTCGGCAAGGTCCAAGCAGGAGCCGTCAATCGACATCAGTCGCCAGCGCCGGTAGAAGGCGCCGAGGGTGGCCTCGGTGGCGAAGGGAACGCAAGCCCGCTTGAACAGTTCCTTGAGCGGCTCTTCGCCAAGGCGTGCCCGAGCCTGCGAGATTGCCGGCTGGCTCGGCACACTCCAGTGCTGTTGCCATCCGGTCTCCCAGGCGAGGCCTTCGACGAGGCTGCGCATCACCTCCTCGTAGCCGGACTGGCTGAACAGTGCGAGGGCGAGCACGTAGTAGACGACGAGACGCGCCGGCAACAGGCGGTTGCGCTGCTCGGCGCGGCCCGTGGACTCGATGACCACGTCGACGAGTCCGGGCGGGAACGTCCGCGTCAGCACCCCGAGGGCCACGTGGTCCGAGAGGCGCTGGTCGTCCTGCGGTTTCACCCATCCGGCCCGAGGCACCCAACCAGAATACCACGACCGTAACTCTAACTTATGGGTATTGGGCCTAATCCGGCGTGACTACGGCCGGGTTGCCCACTTCCTGACAACTCTTGTTGCAGTCGCCTCGTGTCGCTCGTCTCGATCGGAGCGTCGGCCGACCACGCAGCGATCGCCGCTGCGTCCTGCGCCCGACTCCAAGACCGAAGGACCCGGGTCACCGAGCCAAAACGCCTGTCCATGCGGCTCCGAGCGGCGCGATCGAGTTTCTGGCGCCCTACACCTTGCCGCGAGTCACACCCAAATGTGAAGATAACCCAGCTCAAACGTGAAAATCTCCGAGTGAGGCTTTCACGTTTGGGCCCGACCTGGCCGTTCGCGTGCTGATCAAGGTCTTGCTCGCGGCTTAAGCGCCGTCTCACCACGCGCTGTCCACAGCGGAAGTCGGTCTCAGCGTTTGCGTCGG
>Ga0224534_1000697_pt1 | contig 20322 bp, 19 predicted proteins | sample 714E12024metaG_FD_172012 | JGI IMG/M metagenome (GOLD analysis project Ga0224534, IMG submission 172012) | Peat soil microbial communities from Stordalen Mire, Sweden - 717 E1 20-24 | ecosystem: Environmental > Terrestrial > Soil > Wetlands > Peat | place: Sweden: Norrbotten County, Stordalen... | reverse complement strand
CAGGCAGAGGGTCGCCTTGATCGGGCGGCCCGTCTCGTTGTAGCCGTAAATGAAAATCAACGCGCAGAGGATGAGGGACATGATGCTCGCCAGGAGGGTGTCCTTTTGCGACTGCGTCATTTCGTCATAATCCAGAACCGGTTCGCCGGTAAGCCCGACGTTGAGGCCGGGCACTTCATTTCTTGTGTCGGCGATCAGTTGGCGCAAACGGTCAATGGCATCGCTGTTCAGGTCGCCGCTGGAAAGATGCCGATGAAACACCTTTTCTGAAATGGCGCCTTTCAAAAGCGTCCACAGCGTCGGATCTGTTTGAGTTGAAGTTCCGGTTGGCGCATGCGTCGTGAGCAGAAAAATCCGGCCATGATTGAAGGTGATGTAGGTGTCGGAAACGTCACCGGCACCGAACAGCGATGCGACGCCGGGCGACGGCGGCTTGCCGGGCATTTTCAGACTGTCCGTGGCCTGGGTCAAAATGCGCGTCAACACCGGCAGCGCCTGAACCAGCGATTCCGTCTGCGCGTTCTCTTCGCGCGGCGAGGTGCTGAACGCGGTGTTGATCTGCTCGAAAAAAGACACCAGATTCGTCGTTCGCGTGAACTGGCGGACGAACGGCATATCGTCATGCAGCGTTGTTTGGATCATGGCTAGGTCATTGGTCGGGACAAAAAACAACGCCTTCGTTCCCATCATCGCCAGGTCGTGCTGATAAAAAACGTCGCGGAACAAGTTGGTTTCCGGCCCCATTCTCGCGGCGAGTCGCTCGACAAACTGCCGGTTTTTCTCCGTGTCTTCGCTTTCCACCACCACCACGAGGTCGTTGCCCTGCTGCGGAAACTCCTTTTGCAACGCGAGATAATTCTGGTGGTATTTCTGGTTGGGACCGACCAGGTTGTCCCGGTTCATGTCGGTCTGGAGACAACCGACCGTATAAAGCACGCAGACCAAAAACAGAGCCACCTGCGGATAAACGAACCAGCGCGGATGACGACAGGTCGCCACCGCCAGTTTGGCCAGCAGCCGCGCGAGTAAATTATCCGTGCTCAACGCCTTCATGATTCAGGCCCGATGGGAAATCTCACGTTTTCACCGCTTCCTCGGAAAATTCCACGTTGGAGAAAACTTCCTTCACGTCGTCGTGCTCCTCCAGGGCTTCAATCAATTTGCTGACCGCGGCCAGCGTGGCGGGATCGGTGGTCGGCGCGGTCATCGTCGGCAGTGACGTGATTTCCGCCGCTTCGCATTTGATGCCTTTGGCCTCGATTTTTTTGTGGACCGCCTCGAAATCGCCCGGCGCGGTCAAAATCTCATAGCCGTTTTCATCCGCCTTGAAATCCTCCGCGCCGGCTTCCAGCGCCAGTTCCATCAATTGATCCTCGCCCGCTGCTTCCCTTGAGACAATAATCTGCCCTTTGCGCTGAAACAGACGGCTGACCGATCCCGCCGTGGCGATGCCGCCGCCGCATCGGGTCACGAGGCTGCGGATTTCCGACGCCGCGCGGTTGCGGTTGTCCGTGCTCACCTCCACGAGCAGCGCCACGCCGCCCGGCGCGTAAATTTCGTAGGTCAAATCCTCGAAGCTGGCGACCTCGCCGCCGCCGGTGCCTTTCTTGATGGCGCGTTCCATGTTGTCGCGCGGCATGCTGGCCATCCGGCATTTGAGCAGCACCATTCGCAGGCGCGGGTTCATGTCCGGGTCGCCGCCGCCGGTTTTTGCCGCGATGGTGATTTCGCGCGCAAGCTTGGAAAAAATCTTCGCGCGCTTGGCGTCAACCGCGCCCTTGAAATGCTTGACCTTCGACCATTTGCTGTGTCCGGACATGATGAAGATGGGTTGTTGGATTGCTGGATTGTTGGATTCATTTCTCCAATAACCCAACAATCCATTTATCCAGTTTTAACTGGCCTCCACAAAAACCGCCGTGCCGTAGCACAGCACCTCGGTGATGCCCGGCGCGATTTCCGTCGCGTCGTAGCGCACGCCGACGACGGCGTTGGCGCCAAGCTCGCCGGCGTGCGTGAGCATGAGGTTGAACGTGTCCTCGCGGGCGCGCTCGCACAGGTTGGTGTAAAGCGAGATGTTCCCGCCGAAGATCGCCTGGATGCTCGCGCCCACGTTGCCGATCACCGAGCGCGACCGCACCATGATGCCGCGCACCACGCCAAAGGATTTGGTGATGCGGTAGCCGGGCAGCTCAAACGTCGTCGTTGTCAATGGATGTGTTTGACTCATGCCGGAATTGAACACCACCCGGCACGCCGGCAAAAGCGAAAAGTTCCGGTGTTTTACGGCGAGAGGAAGACGAGCACTGTCAGATTCCGCAACGCCGTTAATCCAAGGTTCATGGAGGAAGGCCTTCGCAGGATAATTCAAGCGCGCGCCTGGCAATATTGGCGTCTTGAATTGCTTTTTCTCCAGCCTCATCCGGTCGCTGCTGCTTTTCCACCCAGAGCTTGTGCCTTTCTTCCTCAAGCTTCTTGACATCCTTGTCTGCCGCCATCAAAAACAGGTTCTGCTTCGGGTCGTATTCCATGTTCCGCGAGTTCGGTTCGGGGTTGAGGTAATACTTGAATTCCAACTTGGCGTTGTTGGTTCCATGAATGAATATACTAACTGGGCCAATTAATTTGCCATACAGAGCTTGTGTGACGCCTCCTTTTTCATCCACTTTTGCGCGCACGCGGAAAAAGAAATTTGCATCTGGCGGTGAATTGGTTCGTCGAAATGATTGAATGCCTGTCATTTTTGCGGCAAGAAGTAATTCCCGGCATGAATAGTTATCTGTCGGAGCATATCGCGGAAAATGTAATTTGCTTTGTGGCGTTTCCTGGGTGATGGGGATTGGATTGAAGCCATCGCCATCGTTTGTCGTTTTAATACTCATGTCCCACTTAGTCCAAGTGCTTCCCTGGTTCTCGCGGTGAAGGGTAAAAACCAGATCGTTGGTCAAACCTTTTCCGTAAGGTGGCAACCAGTCCCCAGCAATCAAATCATATCCGACCGGCACTTGATCTGCGGGCAGTGTCAAACCAATAGGATTAAAATCTTTCGCATACATAGCCACCGGCGCAACTTTTTTGCGTAACTGTAAATCTATTGCTGCATCCCATTTTTGCAAAAATCCTTTTTCATCAGTATGAAATATGTGTTCACTACCACTTATATAATAACCTTCTTTTTGAGCATCTATGCCAACGCGCCCGATACTCTTTGCCGCAGCATAAAATTCGCCTTTTTTATCCGTTTCACCACGTCTTGTAATGGGTGTTGACCCATCCCATGGATTCGTTGTTTTTAGGTTGTCAAAATCAACACGAATGTGTGCATTTGTGACCGGTTGATTGGATTCGTCCACAACTCGAACTGTTACTTTTGTTACTGAAGTTCCTAATTGCTTGCCCCATCCCGTAACTGCGCCCAAAACAATGACTGCAATGAGTAAAGAGTTGGCATATTTCATTGCAGGTCTCCTTGGAAGATAAACGGTTTCATCGAAAAAGGATTTGCATTTTCAACCCGGCGAGAGAAAGGCAAACGCCGGCAGATTCCGCAACACCGTGAAAACCACGGCAAAGATGAGCGCCGCCCATAAAATAGGCGCCGGCAAAAAAATCCCGGCGGGCTGCCGCCGGATTCGTTTGGCCGCAAACCAGATGCCGCGCGCGACCGCCGCCGCGAGCAGAACGATGAACAGCGCGTTGTCCTTCAGCGCGGGTGCAAAATTTCCGTGCAGCAGCGCGTAAAGCGAGCGCGTCCCGCCGCAGCCTGGACAATTCCAGCCGGTCAGCTTGTGAAACAGGCAGATGGGATAAAATCCGTGCGTGTCGGGGTTGAAGAAAAACACCACCGCGCCCACCCCAGCGAACACCGCGCCCAGCACAATCAGCGCGAACGCCGTCAGTGAAGGCGGCGCTGAAATTCTCGGAGGCACGGGTTGTGATTCGGCACGCATGATTTCAAAATGATTTGAAATTCCACTCGAAAGCGGACGGGTCAAACGCAAGGCTCCACAAAACAACTCCTAACGTCAGCAGCAGGCTGGCAATCGAAAGAACAAGTCCGGCAATGGCAAGGCCGCGGCCTTCGTAAAGCCCGGGATGCCGGTTGATTTGCGACAGTGCGACCAGCGAAAAGACCAGTCCGAGCAGGTTGAACGGAAATCCGCAGCAGCAAATCCACGCCAGAATGCTGCAAACCAATCCCGCCGTGGCATACGAATTGGTTTTGGGTGGCTGGCCGGGCATCGAAATCGCCGCCGGAGTCGTCGTCGGCTTGAAACAATTCGCGAACTCCGGCAGCAGGCCGACGAAATTCCAGTCCTCTGCGCCGTCCACAAACACCGGCGTCCGGCTTTCGACGCGGCCTTCGGCAATCCACCGCCGCAACAGCTCGCCGGAGACCGGCCCGTATTCTTTCCCATCCTCGCCGATGATTTTGTAGGTCGTGCTCATTCGTCATCGCCTGAACCGGCGGCATGGCCGGAATCCGGGCACACGCCGCGTTTGGCCTCGGCAATAAAGTCTAACAAAATTTTTGCCGGCGCGCCGTTGAAATTTTCCCGCGCCGCCGCCAGCGCCTCGCGCAGATTTTTCCCGCTGCGGAAAAGCAGGTGGTAAAGCCGCTTCAATTCCAGCCGATGTTCCGCCGTGAAACCGGCGCGGCGCAGGCCGATGACGTTCAACCCGCAGATTTCATTTTCCCGCTGCGCGATGGTGAACGGCGGCAGATCCTGGCTGATGGCCGCGCCGCCCTGCATCAGCGCCAGCGCGCCGACGCGCGTGAACTGATGCACGAGACAGTTGCCGGAAATGAACGCGCGGTCCTGCACCGTGACGTGCCCCGCCAGCAGCGCGCCGTTGGCCAGAATCACGTGGTCGCCGATGGCGCAATTGTGCGCCACGTGCGAATGCGCCATGAAAAAATTGTGCGAGCCGACGATTGTGTCTTCGCCAGCCTTGTTCGAGCGGTGAACCGTGACGTGTTCGCGGAAAATATTATGGTCGCCGATGCGCAGCCGTGTCGGTTCGCTCTTGTATTTCAAATCCTGCGGCGCGTCGCCGATGACGCAGCCGGCGTGGAACCGGTTGCCGGCGCCAATTTTCGTCAACCCGGTGAGATAAACGTGCGGCCCGACGACGCAGTCCGCGCCCAACTCGACGCCGGCGTCAATCACGGCGAACGGCCCGACTTGAACGGTCGCGTCCAGCTTCGCCCCCGGATGAATGATGGCCGTCGGATGAATCATTTCGCCACAGATTCACACAGTTTGGCGCGGATGAAAACTGAATTTTCCCGGAGCGCGGCTGTGTCGCGGAGACCAGTCGCAGCAATTTCAACGCGCTGCGGCTGACGCTGCGCGCCGCGAAGATGCTTTGTGCCCTTGCGCCTTCGTGGTTAAATTGGAATGGAAATGAGTCGCGCGCCAACAACTGAAGCAATTCCGCAATCCGCAATCCTTGCCGCGTCGCAGCGAAGCGAAGACGGGCGCCATCCGCAATTGCCGGAGCTGCTCGCGCCCGCCGGCGATTGGGATTGCGTCCGGGCCGCCGTCGAAAACGGCGCGGACGCGATTTATTTCGGCCTCGACAAGTTCAACGCCCGAATGCGCGCACAAAATTTCTCCGAGGCGGATTTGCCCAAGCTGATGGAGTTTCTGCACCGGCGCGGCGTGCGCGGCTACGTCACGCTGAACACGCTCGTTTTTGAAAACGAACTGGCCGACGCCGAAAAATATCTGCGCACGATGATCACCGCCGGCGTGGACGCGGTGATAGTTCAGGACGTGGGCATTTGCCGGATGATCCGCGAGCTGTCGCCGGATTTTCCAATTCACGCCTCAACGCAGATGACCATCACCAGCGCGGCGGGAATTGAATTCGCCCGCGAACTCGGCTGCAACCTCGTCGTGCTCGCGCGCGAATGCTCAATTACGGAAATTGAGAAAATCCAATTGACGCAACCGTCAGTGCTTGGAGTCCCGCCTTCAGGCGGTTCGGACGCCAAGCCGCCTGAAGGCGGGACTCCAAACAGTCTGCCGCTTGAAGTGTTTGTGCATGGCGCCTTGTGCGTCGCCTACTCCGGCCAGTGTCTCACCAGCGAATCGCTCGGCGGCCGTTCCGCCAACCGCGGCGAGTGCGCGCAGGCCTGCCGGATGCCTTATGATTTGATTTCCGACGGCCAGCAAGTTCCACTCGGCGACAGGCGTTATTTGTTAAGCCCGCAGGATTTGGCCGGGCTGGAAGTGCTGCCGGAATTGGTGCGGGCCGGCGTCGCGTCGCTCAAAATAGAAGGCCGGCTCAAGTCGCCGGAATACGTCGCCAGCATCACAAAAATCTACCGGCAGGCGCTGGATAAAATTTCGCGTAGCGGCGTTCGGGAGAACGCCGCCAATTCCTCAGAGGGTTTTCGGCTTTCTGCCGAAAGCCGCTACGATTTGGAAATGTCATTCTCGCGCGGGCTGTTCACCGGTTGGTTCGGCGGCATCAACAACCAGGAACTCGTCCACGCCCGCTTCGGCAAAAAGCGCGGCGTGTTCCTCGGCGAAGTCGCCAAAGTTTTGCGCGACGCGGTCGTGTTGAAACTCGAAGGCCCGCTCAAGCCCGGCGATGGCGTGGTGTTCGATGCCGGCAAACCAGAGGAAAAAGAGGAAGGCGGGCGGGTTTATGAAGTGCGGAATGCGGAGCGCGGAACGCGGGGCGAAAATCACGCATCACGCATCACGCATCACGCTGAACTGGGTTTCGGCCACGGCGACATTGATTTCTCCCGCGTTCGCGCCGGAGACAAATTGTGGAAAACGAGCGACCCCGAATTGGAAAAACGGCTGCGCCGAAGTTTCGCGGGCGACACGCCGAAATTTCAGCGGCCAATCGAAATCGAAGTCCACGGCTGCACCGGCAAACCGCTCACGCTCATTGCCCGCGATGAATTTGGAAATGTTGCGAAGGCGGAATCCGCGATGCCGCTGGCAAAGGCCGAAAAGCTGCCGCTGACACAGGAGAAACTGCGCGAACAGCTTGGCCGGCTCGGCGGCACGCCCTTCCGGCTCGACGGACTGAATAATCTCCTCACCGGCGAAGTGTTGCTGCCGGTCAGTGAGTTGAACCGCCTTCGCCGCGAAATCGTTGCCGGATTGGAAACCCTCCGCGCGCGACCGAGGCGGTGGCAGCATAGAGTAGGGCAGGCGTCTCGCCTGCCCAGCGAGCGCTCCAGCGCAAGCATTGGATCTGCGGCTTCCGCCGACTCCGTCGGTGGTGGCAGGCGAGACGCCTGCCCTGCTTTGATCGTCCTCGTCCGCAATCTCGCGCAACTGGATGCCGCGCTGGAATGCGGCGTGGAGACGGTGTATTGCGAATTTGAAGACCCGAAAAAATATCGCGAAGCCGTGACGCTGTTTCACACGGCGCACGGCTGCAACTCCGCACTCCGCACTCCGCACTCCGCAATTTTCGTCGCCCCCCCGCGTATTTTCAAAATGGGCGAGGAGTGGACGCTCGAACAAGTCCGCTCCTGCAACGCCGACGGTTATTTGATCCGCAACTACGACCACTTGAAATTTTTCGCCAACGACCGGCGCGTGGGCGATTATTCGTTGAACATCGCCAATCGGATTTCCGCGGATTATTTCAAAAACCAATTCGGCTTGGAGCGCGTGACGGCGAGTTACGACCTGAATTTTTTGCAGCTCGAAGCGTTGCTGCGCGCCGCGCCGCCGGAATGGTTCGAGGTGACGATTCACCAGCACATGCCGATGTTTCACATGGAGCACTGCGTGTTCTGCGCGTTTCTTTCCAGCGGCAAGGATTTCCGCGATTGCGGGCGGCCCTGCGACAAGCACGACGTGCGGCTGCGCGACCGCGTCGGCGCGGAGCATCCGCTCAAGGCGGACTCCGGCTGCCGCAACACCGTGTTCAATTCACAAGCGCAGACCGGCGCGGAGTATGTCTCGCGGATGATCGAACTCGGCGTGAAACACTTCCGCGTCGAATTTCTCAACGAAACACAGGAGCAGGTCGCAAAGACGATTTCCCAATACCGCCAGCTTTTGCGCGGCAAAATTTCCGGCGCGCAACTCTGGCGCGAATTGAAATTGTTCAACCAACTGGGCGTCACGCGCGGGCAGATGGGGAAATAAATTGTGCCCGGCAGCAAAGTCAGAATCCAAATCTCTCTCTTATGACTGTAATCGTCATTTCATTTGTATTCTGTAGCGAACACTGTTGCTGAAAACTCGGGGTGGGGAATGGTGCGCGCTGCAGGGTTCGAACCTGCGACCCCTTCAGTGTGAATGAAGTGCTCTACCGCTGAGCTAAGCGCGCCACGCCATCAGATTAGCCGGAATCAAAAACAATTCAAGTTTTCCCGGTCGGCCCAACTTTTCCTCGTCCTCGTCCTCGTCCTCGAATTTTTCCCCGATTACGAGGACGACGACGAGAACGAGGAGGAATTGTTACGCTTCAAAACTGGTCTTCCTTTTCCTGGAACAGCACGTTGAACGTCGTCAGCGAACCCTGGCTGCGCGTGATGTATTGCTGCATCTCCACCTTCTCGCCGTCGGTCAGCTTGTCGTGCGCGTTGATTTTCTGTTCCAGCACGCGAAGATTGTTCCGCACCATGACGATTTTGTGGAAAAAAGTTTCCAGCGGAACCTCCTTCGTTTGCAACGCCGGATCCGCCGGATGCAAAACCAGTTTGCCGCCGTGCCAGCGTGCGCCGAGCTTTTCCACCACCGAATCCGGCTTTTCCAGACCGAGCTTCCGCACTGCCACGTCCAGCGTCTCGGCGATGAATTGTTTCAGCGGCACGCTCAAGCCGGCGACCGCCATTTGCGGCTCCGCCGGTTCCAGCCCACTTGGCTCCGGCGCGACCGCGCGCCGGGTGCCGTCGTCAAACTGGATGTCCGCCGTGACCTCGGAAACCGTCTTGATCGTGCCCGTGCCATATTGCGGATGGCGGACGCGCATGTTGATGTGCAGGGATTCGATTTTCATGCCGGGATTTTAACCACGGATGGCCACGGATGCACACGGATTTTTCAAATGAAATTCCTCGTCGTCCTCGTTCTCGTCCTCGTCCTCGAAAAATCTGGCTGACAACGCCGCAAAACACAGTAGGCTCAAGGCGACAATGAAAGTTGCAGCTAAACCATAAAAGGCCACAATAAAATGAAAGAAAGCCCATCTGCGTATGGAGGTGTTGCGGCAGTTCTTGTATTGGGCATCGGTTTGCTGATAGTAGGATTCAATTTACCTCCAGAACAGTATGACCGAGCGGTCGCAATGCGGTGGATAGGCGCCGTAGCGTTGGTATTAGGCTTGGTGGGGACGGCGGTCACATTATCACAGACTGCGGCACGCAAAGCGCTATTCGTCGGCATTGGGACGATGATTTACACAGGGTTCTTAGCATATAATGCAGCTTCCAATGAATTCACCGGCACGGCCAACTATTATTATCTGCGCGGTATGGATAAATTTAGCTTGTGGAGTGAAGCTGTGACGCGAGACGCTTCGCCAGCCAAGTTTCGTTCGGCCACCAACGAGCTATGGGAACTGAGCGGATTATGTCTTGGGGTTTCCTTAATCAGCTTCATACTTTATCGCAAACTGGACGACTAAAAATGGAAAACGTAAGCATCTGACTAACCAATAAATAGGCGGCTAATTATCTAATTTCTTCTATGTCTGCTAAATTTTCAGACCAGTTCGAGTTTGAGCGCGCGCTCTGGCAAAAATGTCTCACGCGCGTCGCGGGCGTGGACGAGGCCGGGCGCGGGCCGCTCGCCGGGCCGGTCGTCGCCGCGGCCGCCATTCTGCCGGCGAAGTGGGCGGAATCCGGCCTGCCGCGCGAACTCGAAGGCTTGAACGATTCCAAGCAGCTCACCGAATCGCAGCGCGAAAAGTTCTTTGCCTTCCTGACCGCCTGCGGCGAAATCGAATTCGGCATCGCCGGGGTGGACGCGGCGGTGATTGATGAAATCAACATTTTGCAGGCCACGCACCGCGCAATGAACGCCGCGCTGGCAAAATTGAATCCGCCGCCGCAGCACGCACTCGTGGATGGCCGCCCGGTCAAAACAATGCGCGTGCCGCAAACCGCCATCGTCAAAGGCGACGCGCGCAGCTATTCCATCGCCGCCGCGAGCGTGCTGGCCAAGGTCACCCGCGACCGGCTGATGCTGGAGTTCGACCGGCAATGGCCGGCTTACGGATTCGCCGGACACAAAGGCTACGGCACGGCGCGGCATCTGGCGGCGATTGCGCAATTCGGCGCGTGTCCGATCCACCGCAAAACTTTCGCGCCGCTGAAGGCGAAGGAACCGGAATTTTTTTGACCACGAAATACACGAACCACACGAATGAAAAACCCAACGCAGAGGCGCAAAGAACGCGGAGGCGCGCAGAGAAGATTTTTTTGACATTCTCCGCGTCACTTTGCGTTCTCCGCGTCTCTGCGTTAAGATTTTTGCTTCAATCAAGATGAATTGGCTGGACAGAATCAAATTGAAGCTCGCCAGCGGGGCGAAGCCGGAGCATTTGCGTCGCGGCGAACTCGGCGAACGCGCGGCGAAAAAACATCTGCAAAAGCTCGGCCTGAAATTTCTCGTGGCCAATTTCCGCTCCGCGCGCGGGGAGATTGACCTGGTTTTCCGCGACGGCGACTGCCTTGCGTTTGTCGAGGTCAAGACGCGCTCGTCCGAGGATTGGACGCGCCCGGCGGCGGCGGTGGACGCGCGCAAGCGGCGGCTGCTTTCCCAGACCGCGCTGGATTATTTGCGGCTGCTGAAAAATCCGCCGGTGAAAATCCGGTTCGACATCGTGGAGGTTCTGCTCGCGGACGGCGAGGTGCGCGAAATCCGGCATTTGCCGAACACGTTCGCGCTGTCCAAACCGTATCGCTACGGCTGAAACTAGGGCATCGCTCTGCGGAGCCTGCCGGACTTGAGTTTGAACCGGATGGACATTGAACGCCGCCGGATTAAATCCGTCAAAAGCACATGAAAGGAGCCGGAATCATCAATATCGCAGCGGCGGCGCTGCTGGCGGCGGGCGCTGTGGCGCTGATGCGCAACGCGGGCCGCGCGCAACCGGCCGATGATTCAAACATTTCAACCAATCAATTTATGGACACGAAAAATTTCAAGAAACCGGACGCGGCGGAGTTGAAGAAAAAACTGACGCCGGAACAATTCGCGGTCACGCAGCAGGCGGCGACCGAGCCAGCGTTCCAGAACGAGTATTGGGACAACCATGCGCCGGGCATTTACGTGGACGTGGTGTCGGGTGAACCGCTGTTCAGTTCGCTGGACAAGTTCGATTCCGGCTGCGGCTGGCCGAGCTTCAGCAAACCGCTGACCGGCGGGCTGCTGGACGAACGCGCCGACACTTCCCTCGGCATGGCGCGCACGGAAGTCCGGTCCATAGCCGCCGACTCGCATCTCGGCCACGTTTTCGACGATGGTCCGGGGCCGGCTCATTTGCGCTATTGCATCAACTCCGCGTCGCTGCGGTTCATCCCGCTCGATAAAATGGAGGCGGCGGGCTACGGCGCGCAACTTAAGCCGTTCATCAAGGCCGGGCTTTACAAGCCGAAGGGCGTTGCCGCTTCTTCCACCAACAATCCATCAAAGTAGGAGCCGAGGTAACGAGGCTCATCATTTGCGATTTACGATATACGATTGACGTGCCTCATTTGGATTGGGTGCGTAAATCGTAAATCGCATATCGTAAATTCATTCGTGCGCTGGAAAGGATTTTCTGGTTAAATCCGTCAACACTGATGGACGACACGAATTCACTCATCGAACAGCGCCGGGCCAAGCTCGCCGCGCTGCGCGCGAAGGGCATTGACCCGTTCAAAAACAAATTCACGCCAGCCGAATCGTGCGCCGCCGCGCGGAAAAATTACGCCGAAGGCCGCGAAACCGCCGTGGCCGGACGCATCACTGCGCACCGCGAAATGGGCAAATCCATGTTCATTGACGTGCGCGACCAGAGCGGACGCCTCCAGATTTACGCGCAGAAAAATCACCTCGAAGAAACCGCGCCGGGCAGTTGGGAGATTTTCACGCACCTCGACCTCGGCGATTTCATCGGCGCGCGCGGAAAATTGTTCACCACCAAGACCGGCGAAATTTCCATCAAGCTGGAATCGTTCGTGATTCTCGCCAAGGCGTTGCGCCCGCCGCCGGAAAAATGGCACGGGCTCGAAGACACGGAAATCCGTTACCGCCAGCGCTATCTCGATTTGATGGCGAGCAAGCCCGGAACTTCACGAACCGGATTTGAACCCGGTTCGCCCGGCGACGTCCTGCTTTTGCGCAGTGAAATCATCCGCGAGATCCGGAATTTTCTCCACTCGCGCGGTTTCGTCGAGGTGGAGACGCCGATGATGCAGGCGATTCCCGGCGGCGCGGCGGCGCAACCGTTCAAGACGCATCACAACGCGCTCGGCTGCGATTTTTACCTGCGCATCGCGCTGGAACTTTATCTCAAGCGCCTGCTCGTCGGCGGCGTGGACAAGGTGTTCGAGATCGGCCGCAACTTCCGCAACGAAGGCCTCTCGCGCAAACACAATCCCGAATTCACGATGCTCGAGGCGTATCAGGCGTTCGGCGATTACGAGAGCATGATGGAACTCGTCGAATCAATGGTGAAACACGTCGCGCAAAAAGTTTTGGGAACGCTCGTAATCAAATATGACCAAACTGCCGAATTAACTCGCGCTTTAGGTTCTGCAAAACAATTTATTCACGACAAAGCATTAAGTTTATACCAAGAGCAAATAAATAAAACCGCTAGTGCTGACACAATCAATCAGATCAAACAAACAGTTCAAGAATGCCTTTCGAAACTAACAGCGGCGGAGAAAAAAATTGGACAAAGTCCTGTTCAACAAATTGCTCATGAAGGCTGGAGCGTTTTGGACGGCTTTTGGCTAGAATATACAGTTCACAAAGGCGGCACTCAATTAACTGAAACTCAACTTCTGGCCATTGCTCAACGATTTGATGTGGCTCGCAAAACGCTTTTGATGATGGCCAATCAGCAAACGCAAAAAGAAATTGATCTCACAAAATGGGCGCGAGTGAAATATAAAGACCTAATTCGCAATCGTGTTGGCGCAGATTGGTTTGAAATTTTTCCCGAAGCGCGCCGCCAACGCGCACATGATCTCGGCGCGGAAATCACAAAAGATTACGCCGACTTTGAAGTGACCGGCGCGGTGTTCGAGAAATTGATCGAGCCGACGCTGATTCAGCCGACGTTCGTCACGCATCTGCCCAAGGAACTCGTGCCGCTCGCCAAGCTCTCGCCCGATGACCCGACGACCGTCGAGGTCTTCGAGTGCTGCATCAACGGCCAGGAAATCGCGCCCGCCTACACCGAGCAGAACGATCCAATCGAGCAGCGCAAACGCCTCGAAAATCAGGCCGGCGGCGAGCAGCAGAAACTGGACGAGGATTTTCTTGTCGCACTGGAACACGGCATGCCGCCCGCCGGCGGCATGGGCATGGGCATTGACCGCCTGTGCATGATGCTGCTCGGCCAGGAAAGCATCCGCGACGTGATCCTGTTCCCGCAGTTGAAGCCGAAATAGGGCAACTGTCGCTTTTTGACCATCGGCAGCCGGAATTCGTTAAAAAACCGCGTTTTGGTGATTTTGAAGCTTAACTCGCTTGTTTTCAGTCATTTCCAATGATTTTTGGCTTAAAAATCATCGGAATTTGGCTTTCCAAAATGACTTCCGGTGAACCGATTGTTGTTTCCGGTGAACCAAACTTCATTTTCGGAACACCAAAAGTCATTTCCGGTGAACCGAAAGTCATTCCCGGTGAACCAAATCTTGTTTCCGGTAAACCGAAAGTCATTTCTGGAACACCGAAAGTCATCCCCGGTAAGCCAAAAATCATTGCCGGAATACCGAAAGTGGTTTCCGGTGAACCGAAACTGGTTTTCGGAAAGCCAAAAACAGGAAGCGAATGGCTTTTCATTTCATCTCTTTGGGCTCCGGTTGAATTCCCTCATTGATTTTCTGCCGCCAATCCCTAAAGCTTAATCGGACACATGCTGACTGTTGCCGGACTTTCAAAATCTTTTGGCGGACGCGAATTGTTTGACGACGTTTCGCTCACGCTCCAATCCGGCGAACGCGTCGCCATCGTCGGGCCGAACGGCGCGGGCAAATCCACGCTGTTCAAGATCATCCTCGGCAAGGAGGAGGCGGACGCGGGCGACGTGACGCTCATCCGCGGCACGCGCACCGGCTATCTGCCGCAGGAAAGCGAACCCGCCGGCAACGAATCCGTCCTCGACATCGCCGTGCCGCACGAGCACGAGCACGACGGCCAGTTCGTCGCCAAGGCCAAGCAGATTCTCGACAGCCTCGGATTCAAGCTGACGGACCACCATCGCCCGGCGCGCGAGCTTTCCGGCGGCTGGGTGATGCGGGCGCATCTCGCGCGGCTGCTCGCGGAGGAACCGGATTTGCTCCTGCTCGACGAGCCGACAAACCATCTCGACCTCGAAACGCTGCTCTGGTTCCAGGGTTATCTGCGCCACTATCCCGGCGCGATTCTGCTCATCTCGCACGACCGCGAATTTCTCAACAATCTTTGCACGCACATCACCGAGCTGCGGCAGTCGCGCCTGTTGCGCTACACGGGAAATTACGATGCGTATCTCGAACAGCGCGCCTCCGCCGAGGTGACAATGATTGCCACGGCAAAATCACAGCAGCGCGAGATTGACCGGATGCAATTGTTCGTGGACCGCTTCCGCGCGAAGAACACCAAGGCCGCGCAGGCGCAGAGCAAGATGAAGCAGATCGAGCGGCTCAAGGAGGAAATGGTCGAAACGCCGGACGGCGACGGGCCAACGGTCGGTTTCCGATTCCCGCAACCGCAGCGCAGCGGCCATCGCGTCATCTCGCTGGAGAAAATCAAATTCGGCTACGGCGAGAAATTGATTTACGACGGAATCCATTTCGAGGCCGAGCGCGGCCAGCGCACGGTGCTGGTCGGGCCGAACGGCGCGGGCAAATCCACGCTGCTCAAACTGCTCGCGGAAGTTCTCAAGCCGCAATCCGGCGTGCTCAAGCACGGTCACAACACGAAGTCCGGCTATTTCGCGCAGCATCGCGCGGCGATGCTGAATCCCAAGCACACGGTTTTGCAGGAGGCGCTCGACACGCCGCAGCGCGTGACCGAGCAGGCCGTCCGCAACGTGCTCGGCAGTTTCCTTTTTCGCGGTGACGACGTGTTCAAGCCGGTGAGCGTGTTGAGCGGTGGCGAAAAAAGCCGGCTCGCGCTGGTGAAATTGCTGCTCAATCCGCCGAACCTGCTGCTGATGGACGAGCCGACGACGCATCTCGATCTCGCGAGCGTGGACGCGCTCATCGAGGCGCTGAAGCCCTACGAAGGCACGCTCATTTTCATCAGCCACGACGTGCATTTCATCCGGTTGCTGGCGAATCATGTTGTGCGCGTGGAAAACGGCCATCTCCGGCATTTCACCGGAGGCTACCAGTATTACCTCGACAAAACGTCGCAATCGGCGCGCGCGGCGCTGACATCATCCGGTGGGGACGCGCTGCCGCGCGTCCAGGCTGACCGGCAGGTCAGCCCTGCCGTTGACCGCAAGGAGCAAAAGCGGATAGAAGCCGAGCAGCGTCAGGCGCGTTCGCGGAAACGGCAGGAAATCCAAAAACGCATCACCGCGCTGGAAAAGGAAATCGCCGAACTCGAAGCGAAGGAAAAGGAGCTGGCGGCGGAGCTGGAGAAGCCGGAAAGTTATGCGGGCGGACGCGCGATGCAAATCAACCGCGAGCTGATGCACGTCCACGACCGCCTGCCCATGGCGACGGCGGAGTGGGAGGCGGCGGGGACGGAACTGGCGGAATTTGAAGCTGCGCAACTGGCGTAATAAATTTTACAGCCAGCCTTTCAACCGCTCGCGTAAAAGCTGCCGGGCGCGATAAAGTCTCGATTCCACGGCCTTTGGCGTCGTTCCCAGAATCGTCGCGGCCTCGGCCATGCTCAATTCCTCCCATTCGCAAAGCACAATCGCCTCGCGCATGTCCTCCGGCAATTGGCCGACGGCGGCCCGCACGGCGGCGGCGCGCTCGGCGGCGAGCGCCTGTTCGTTCGGTGCGGGACCAACTGCCAGAAGCGTGCTGCCCAGCGTTTGTTCCATTTCCGCATTTTCCGTTTCGAGCGAAATGTTCGGATGCCGCGAACGCCAGCGGAAATGATTTCGGGCAAGGTTGGCAGCAATTGTGAACAGCCAGGTGGAAAATTTCTCACTCATGCGGAAACTGTCGCGCGATTTGAAAACGCGGACGAACGTCTCCTGCGCAAGATCGTTCGCGTCATCCTCATTGCCGCAGAGGGATTCTCGGCGCAGGCTTGAATCGCCTTCGGGCTGCTGCCGGTCATGTTTTTGGCGCAGATGGAGGCTGGATTCACGTCGTTCGACATGCCGGTGACGGTGGTCACTTTGTTGCCCGCAGCGCGCGGCGAAACGGTGGCCGTGCTGGCAGTCCCAAGATTCACGTCGCTGGCCGTGCCGGAAACGTGCTGGATCCGGTTGCCGGCGGCGCGCGGCGAGAGCAGGGCGTCACTGGCGGTGGCATTGAGGGTTATCGCGGCGAATGCAGCCACGCCGCAGGTGAGGATGAGATTATGTGTTTTCATTTTTATTTTCTTTCTGTTTGGATGGCGCTTCATTGCTCCACCCGTTGTTGTATCTGTCTTACCCCGGCCAACTGGAAACCCCTCAAAAAGAAATCAGCCCCGGCCGGGTGGGTAGATCCGCCGGCCGGGACTGGAATAATGAAGCCGCGTAGATAGCTGGCAGACTACATTGACTCAAGACCTTGTGAACTTCCAAAGCAACTGACATGCCAAACCGGATTTTCCGCTTATTCGAGCAATTCAGGCGGTTTTCAATTCCGGCTCGCGGTTTTCCGTGGTGCTATTTGCGCGGGCCGGTCAAAAGCATTCATGGGGAATTGGCGCGGATAACTTTCCGGCGCACACTCGCCGCATGGCAAAAAAGGCCGCTGCAAAAGGTAGGGCGGGCAGTCCTCTGCCCGCCGCTGGCCCGCAATTGGACGACGGCGCGCAGTGGACTGCGCGCCCTACCAAATTGAAATCCTCCGCGTTGTTGGACACCCGCGTCATTTATTGCGGCGACAACCTGGAACAGCTCGCCAAGCTGCCCGACGCCTGCGGCGGACAAATGCAGAAGCGGGATTTCTCCAGCCGCTTGCTTATTTTGTCCAGAAGACTATCTTTAAGCCGGTTGCGCTGGAAATTCCAAAAATAGTTGAGGGGTTTCAGCCGCGCCGGTGTAAGTGTAAGCAGCGCCCAAAGGCGGGTGCCTAACTTGAACGGATAAATAACAACATTATGAAATTATTCAATCGCATCTGCCGTCCCGTGATTTGCGGGCTGGCCCTCGCAGCCCTCGTTGCCATTCCATCAGCCATCCGCGCGGACGGAACAAACTCCGTCGCCGCCACCAAGCCCGTTCCGTATCCGCTCGACACGTGCATCATCTCCGGCGACAAGCTGGGCGGCGACATGGGCGCCCCGATCGTGTTTGTCTATCAGGACAAAGCGAAAGGGATCAATCAGGAGGTCAAGTTTTGCTGCCCGATGTGCAAGCCGAAATTCCTCAAGGAACCGGACAAATACATGAAAATCATCCAGGACGCCGAGGCCAAGGCGAAGGCCAAGAACGCCAAGAATTGACGAAAGGAAGCCAAAATTGGTCTGGCGTTTCCCCGGTGGACGCGTGACATTCAAGACATGAAAACGGCGCTGGCCATCATTTGCAGCTTCCTGCTCGCGGGAACGCCGCTGCTTCTGGCGCAAACGCCGCCGGCGTGCGCCCATCAAACCCGCGCCTGCTGCCACCACGGTTGCACAATGCCCTGTTGCGCGGCAAAATCATCGCCCGATTCGCAACCCGCGCCGGCTCCCGCGAAGACCGGCGGCCAGAACCAGTTTTCGCTTCACACGCCCGCCATTTTGCTCTGGACCCTGCCGGCAAATCCGGCGGATTCAATTTCTTCCGTTCCCGCGCCGTTTTTGATGGCGGCTGGCGCTCCGCTTTTCGCGCGGAATTGCGTCCTGCTCCTCTGATTGTTTCCTTCCAACGCCCGTAGTGTGCCTTGAGCTGGCGCGCTTTGGCCTCGTTCCCTTGCTCCACGGAGTTTTTGTGCCCGTGAATTGCCTTGATTTGCCGCCGCGCACAAACGGCGAAAACTGGAAACAAACTGAAAATTTATGCGACCGAAAATAATGGGACTGACCATGCTGGTTGCCGCCGTGTTCGCGCTGGCCGGCTGCCGCGGCGTGCCCGCGCCGGGCGAACGGCGGGCGCGGCACGACTTTGGCGCGGTCGCCGGCAAATTCCACCCCGGAAACCGGCCGCCGGTCCTGCCGGAGCTGACGGCGGATTCGAGCTTGAGCAATTTCCTCGCATTCGCGCTGCTGAATTCGCCGTCAATCGCCGCGGCGTTTTACGACTGGTCGGCGTCCGTCGAGAACATCACGGTGACGCGCTCGCTGCCGGACCCGCAATTGACCTTCCAGGCTTACATCCAGGACACGCTCACGTCGCTGATGCCGGGACTCGCCTGGAATTTTCCCGGGCCCGGAAAACTCAAGGCGCGCGCCGGGGTCGCCGCCGCCGAAAGTCAGGGCAAATACTTCGCGTTTGAAAGCGCGGTGTTGCAGGCTGCGTTCAATCTGAAGCGCGCCTACTATCAACTCGGTTTACTGGACGAGCAACTTCGCATCAAACGAGAGTCGCTGGCGTTGATGGACAATCAGGAGAGTGCCGTCCGCGCGCAAAATGCGACTGGCACGGCGGCCCTGTCGGAATCGCTGCGCGTTCAAAGCGGACTCGACCGCGCCCGCACCGACCTCGCCAACCTGGAGGACTCGCGTGGTTCAGTGCAGGAAAATTTCAAGGCGGCACTCGGCCTGTCGCCGGAACGGACCAATCCGCCCACGCCCGCGCATTTTGAAACGAGCCGCGAAAATCCCGATGCTGACGAATTGCTTCGCGCAGCGTTCGAGCGAAACCCGCAACTGGCAGCGATGGCCGCCGACGTGCGCGCCGCCGAAGCCGGAATCGCCGTGGCTTACAAGGAACGCGTGCCGGATTTCAATGCGGGTGTGTCCGCGGACGTTTACGCGCCGCCGTTCTACTGGCCGCAAGCCGGCATGACTCTGCCCATCTGGCGCGACAAGCTCGCGGCGGAAATTGCGCAGGCCAAGGCGAACGAGCTGGCGGCTAAATCGAGATTGAAGGCTGGACAGATTGACCTCGCCGTAAACTTCGCAGAAAAGTCGTTCGCCTATCGCGAAACCAGCCGCAACGTCGCGCTGATTGAGAACGAACTCATCCCCAAGGCGCGCCAATCCGTTGAAACCGTCCGGGCCGGTTATCGCACCGGCACGATGGATTTTTCCGCCATGACCGGCGCAGAACGGATGCTTTTGGATTTGCAACTTGAAGCCGTTGAAGCCCGCACGGACCGCGAGATTGCGCTGGCTGAATTGTCGCTCATGGTCGCCGGTGTTCCGCCGGCAAACGCGCCGCTTTTATCGAACACCGCTCAACCTTGAAATTTTATGAACTCGAAATTGAAACTCATTTGTATCTGGACGCTGCTGATTGCGGCGGTTGGCTGGAGCGTGTTTGCCGCCGATAATCCCGGCACGCCGGACACAACCAACATCGTTGCCGCTTCTTCCGGGAAGACGCTTTACACCTGCGGCATGCACCCGTGGATCATTCAGGATCATCCGGGCAACTGCCCGATTTGCGGCATGAAGCTGGAACCGGTTCACAAAACCGCAGGCGCCGGAGAGGCGTCGTCGTCCGCCATCGCCATTGACCCGGCGACGATTCAGTTGATGAACCTCCAAACGACGGAAATCGCACGCGGCCCGCTGCGCCGGACAATCCGCACGGTCGGCACGATTGATTTCAACGAAACTGCGCTGGCGGACGTGACGACCAAGTTCAAGGGCTGGATTGAAAAACTGGACGTGGATGCCACCGGCCAGTTGGTGCATCGCGGCGAGCCGCTGTTTGAAATTTATTCGCCGGAACTATACAGCTCCGAGGCGGAATATCTGGCGGTTCTGCATTCAACAAATGATTCCAGCGGACTGGCCCTGCGCGAGGCCGCGCTGGACAAATTAAAATTCTTCGACATTTCGGACGCGCAAATTGCCGCGCTGGAAAAATCCGGCAAGCCGGCCAAAACGCTGGGACTGCTCGCCCCGGCGGACGGATTCGTGA
>Ga0224534_1000695_pt1 | contig 20366 bp, 21 predicted proteins | sample 714E12024metaG_FD_172012 | JGI IMG/M metagenome (GOLD analysis project Ga0224534, IMG submission 172012) | Peat soil microbial communities from Stordalen Mire, Sweden - 717 E1 20-24 | ecosystem: Environmental > Terrestrial > Soil > Wetlands > Peat | place: Sweden: Norrbotten County, Stordalen... | reverse complement strand
GCATTGGATCGTTGACCGGTGTGCGTTATTCGTTGTTCGTTGAACAATACCGAGATTCTGGCTGCGCCAGAATGACGAGCGTCGTTTTTATGCGGGTGCGACGGAGGCGGGGAAGTACACGGGCCACTTTTCCTGAGCGCAGCGCGCTAGCAGGGCGGGGCTGGGGTCGATGGGGAAGGCGCGGCGGGCGATGGCCAGCATGGCAGCGTCGTGGATGGAGTTGCCGAAGGCGGCGTCGGGCCGCGGGATGCCCACGCGCGCCAGGGACGCGACCTTGGCCTCATCGGTGGGAACGTCGATCAGGGTGGGGGTAACGAAGCCCTCAACCACGGCGACGCGCGCAGCCAGGATGCGGCCAGGGGGAATGTCGAAGCGGCTCATGCCCTCCTCGACGACCCAGTTGCAGGTGGAGCTGACGGCCCATATCTCGCCGCCGCGCGCCTGTAGTTGGCGGATGAGGGCGAGCATCTCCGGGAAGATGTTTTTCTCGATGCGTGCGGCGAAGAACTCCGTGGCGGCGGAGCGCATCTCGCTCTCGCGCAGGCCCTGGTAGATCTGCACCATCTCGCCGCAGATGGCAACCTCCGAGACCTCGCCGCGCAGGTAGGCGCGGTAGCGGTCGTCGAGCCAGCCGATGGCCTCGCGAGAGAGCAGGCCGCCATCGACGGTCCAGCGCATGAAGCCGACGCCCGCGTCGCCGGACCAGAGGGTTCCGTCGCAGTCGAAGACAGCAACCGTGGGCGCCAGCGCGTGGACGGCGGCATGAAATTCGGCGGTGGTAAGTGTTTGGGGCTTTGCGACGGTGCTCACTGGGGGCTGCTCTTCTGCACGGCTTGATGCGCGCGAAAACTGGGTTCTAGTCTCCAATTTTACATCGGAACCGCTCGCTCTAGATGGGAGGCTGCGCTTCGACGATGGGGATTCCGGGGGGCGGGATGAAGGTGAACTCGGCGGGCGGCAGCGCAATGTCTTCTTCGATCCTGCTGAAGGTGAACTCGGTGGTGGCCCCGTCCGTCTCTTCCAGCCTCATGCGCTCGATGGCCCCGCTGGGGGTGACGATGAGCGTAAGCAGATGGACGCGCTGGGCCATGCCTTTGGGCACGCCGGTAATTTTGAAGTTCGCGCTGCCTGAATCCGGATCGGGCACGGTGGCAATCTGGTCCAGTTCCTTGGCGAGCTGGGTGTGGCCCAGCAGAACGCGCAACGGCGATCGCAGGTCGTCCAACTGCTTGGCCGGGGCGCGCGAGACCTGCGCGTCGCCGGGCGTGTAGAACCAGGCGTACTTCCCGTCCAGGACGAAGAGCTTGCCGCTGGGCGCGTCGTAGCTCCAGCGCATCAGGCCGGGCTTCTTCAGAGTAAGGGTTCCGGATTCAGTGCGGTCCAGGCCCACGCCGGTGTAGCGCTCGGTGTAGCGCGCGCGCAGGGTGTGCAGGTGGTTGTAGTGGTCGTCCACGCGGCGGATGAGGACGGAATCCTGCGCGGCTTGTGCGGCGAGATTCGGCGCGCAGTGCAGCGCGAGCAGCAGTGGGAGTACGAACGAAATGCGGGGAGTCTTCACTGCGTTCAGGATGTCAGGCTCAGCAGCTACTGGAGCGACTGCGTGCAATTGGAGGCGCCGGTGGGGTCGATCTTGACGATGTTGTTCTCGTCGGAGCAGTAGCCGTTGTCGCCTGTCTTGCCCACCGACTGCGGCACGCCGGTCACCTCGTAGGAGTTGTACACGTCCTGGTTGTTGATGGTGACCTTGGTGCCGCAGGTGATGGTGAAGGTGTAGCCGGACTTCTGTCCCGTGGCGGCAAGCACCGGGTCGAGGACCTGCGCGGAGGTGGCCGAGGGCGCGCCGGATTTTGGATCGCCGCCCAGAGCGGCCAGCGGGCAGGCGTATCCGTTGTACGAGGAGTTGTACATCGTCTCGGCCTGGCCGATGGTGCGGATGGTCTGCGCCGCCGAGGTCTCGTCGGCGTGCTTCTTCAGCTTGAGCATCTGCGGCACGGCCAGAGCCATCAGGATCAGCATGATGGACATGACGATGAGCAGTTCGATGAGGGTAAAGCCGGATTCGAGGTTCAAGGTGCGAGGTGCTTGGTTCGTGGCGCGTTCAGTGGTCATCATGGTTCCTCTGCAACGAGATGTGCGTTTCGATCTCGTTTGAAACTGTATCAGGGCGCGGCTCAACATGCGAGAGCTTCGCGCGTGACGTCGAGCGGGCCGAGGTTGCCAAGCACGGTCAGCGCGATGGCCTCGGGGCGGAAGAGCTGGCGGGCCAGCGTCTGGATCTCCGCGGCCGTGACGGCCTCCACCTCGGAGACGATCTCGTCGACCGAGAAGAAGCGCTGGAAGTACATCTCCTGCCGCGCCAGATTCGACATGCGGCTGGCTGAGCTTTCCAGACCGAGCACGATGTTGCTCTTGAGCTGGTCCTTGGCGCGCCTTAACTCGGCCTCCGCGACAGGGTCTTCTTTCAGACGGCGCAGCTCTTCGATGGTGAGCCGAATCACCTCCGGGGTCTTCCCGGCCGAGGTGCCGGCGTAGATGCTCAGCGCTCCGGTGTCGCGGAAGGGGCTGGTCTCGGAGTAGATGGAGTAGGCCAGTCCGCGGTCCTCGCGGATGGTCTGAAAAAGCCGCGAGCTCATGCCGCCGCCCAGAATCGAGTTCAACAGATAGACGGCGAAGCGCGTGGGCGAATCCACCGGCGGCGCCGGAACGCCCAGGCAGAGCTGCACCTGCTCCAGCGACTTCTTGCGCTTCAGCGTGATGGTGGCGAATGTCGCCGGCGCGGCTGGCCTGGCCGACGGAGCGCCGCTGCTGGCTGCGAGTCCGCTGAAGCGCTCGGCCACCTGCGCCACAAAACGGTCGTGGTCCAGGTTCCCGGCGGCGGAGAAGACCATGTTGCGCGGCGTGAAGAAGGCGTTGTAGAAGTCGAAGACGATGGGCTGGGTGAAGCTGGGAACGCTCTTCACCGTGCCCAGCGTGGGCCGCCCCAGCGCGTTGCCCTTCCAGAAGTTCTGCGTAAACGTCTCGTGGACCAGGTAGTCGGGGCTGTCCTCGTCCATCTTGATCTCCTCCAGAATCACGCCCTGCTCGCGGCGGATGTCCTCGGGTGTGAAGGTGGGGTGGAGGACCAGGTCGCTGAGAAGTTCAAGCGCCGGTGCAATATTATCGTCCAACACTTTGATATTGAAGCAGATGTTTTCATTGCCAGTGAATGCGTCCAGGTTCCCGCCGATGGAGTCCACCTCGCGCGCAAACTGCCGTGCGTCGCGCGTGGTCGTGCCCTTGAAGACCATGTGCTCGACGAAGTGGGAGATGCCGTTCAGCTCCAGCGGCTCGTCGCGCGATCCGGTGCGAATCCACACGCCCATGGAGACGGACCGGACGTGAGGGATGCTCTCGGTCAGCACCAGCAGGCCATTGGGCAGTACTGTCCGGCGGATATTGCGGGCAGGCGATTCGCTTGGGAGGGTCGCGGGTGTGGCGACTGGGACGGAGATTATCATCGGTTCCATTGTTTCACGGCTGCGGCGGCACAACATCGTCTTCGTTGGCGGAGACGAGCGTGCCTTGGTGATAGACGACCAGCCAGTCCTGACGTGAGTGCTGCCAAATGGTGGCGCGGCGGCTGAGACGAGGGCCCTGTTGCAGATTGTAAGTGAGGAGATATGTGTCTGGGCCAAGCCGCCGGAGGGCGTGACCGGAGGCCTGCCAGCCCGCTGCGCGAGCGTCGACAGGAGGGGTTTGCTCGAAGTTGTGCAGGATAAACTCGCGGCTGTAGCGTCGACCGGAGGCGCCCACCTCCCAGTAGCCGGGGGACATTCTTCGTTGCAAGTCCGCGGGCATGGTGCCGAACTCCGTTGTGTGAAAGATGGGCTCAAGACGGCGAAGTTCATCGAGCACGGGAAGCAGATCGGGTTCGGTGTGTGTGAATACCGCGTGGGGGGCCATGGGCCGATTATAGGAGCGGTAAACTGCAAAGATGGAGACGCGCGCGCTATTCGGAGCGGGCCTGCCGGAGCTGACTGAGCTGATGGCCGGCCTGGGGCAGTCGAAGTATCGCGCCGTGCAGTTGGGCGATGCGCTATACAAGCAGCGCGTACCGTCGCTGGACGAGATCACCACGCTGCCCGCTGAGCTGCGCGAGCGGCTCGCGTCCGAGGGCTACGCGGTCGGCTTGCCGCAGATCGCCCAGGCAACGCGCTCCGTGGATGGCACCGAGCGCTACCTGATGCGCATGGCCGACGGCGAGACCGTCGAGACCGTGTGGATGCCCGATGGAGATGGCGGCGAGCGAGGCGATGGAAGCCAGGCCGCGGCCGAGGAGGAGGCCAGCGAACAGGGAACAGGGAACAGGGAACAGCAGTACAAGCGCGCCACCATCTGCATCTCCAGCCAGGTGGGCTGCGCGGTCAACTGCCGGTTCTGCCTGACGGCGAAGCTGGGAATGCGACGGAATCTGACGGCGGGCGAGATCGCCGGGCAGGTGGCCGTGGTGCTCAACCGCCAGCGCGTGCGCATCGGCAGCGGGCGCGGCGTCCAGACACCCTCGCGCATCAACCTGGTCTTCATGGGCATGGGCGAGCCGTTCCTGAACTACGACGCCTTCATGCAGAGCGTCCACGTCCTGCGCGCCATGGGCATTCCCGAATCGCGCATGACGGTGTCTACCAGCGGCATCGAGCCCGCGATTCGCCGCTTCGCCGAAGAACCCATCCGGCCCAAACTGGCGCTCAGCCTCAACGCCTCCAATGACGCCGTGCGCAGGCAGATCATGCCGGTGACGCGCAAGTGGAAGATCGCCGCGCTGCTGGATGCGCTGCGTTCCATCCCGTTCGGCAAGCGCGAGTACGTGACGTTTGAGTACGTCCTGCTGGGCGGCGTCAACGACCAGCCGCAGCACGCGCGCGAGGTCCTTGCGTTGCTCGCCGGAATGAAGGCCAAGGTGAACCTCATCGTCTGGAATCCCGGCCCCGGCATCGACTTCCGTGAGCCTGCGCAGGCCGATGTCGCCGTCTTCCATCGGATGCTGATCGACGGTGGAATCCCTACCTTCACCCGCAAGCCCCGCGGCCGCGACATCTACGCCGCCTGCGGCCAGCTAAAGCGCACCGTCGACGAGCCCGCTGCGCTGGTGGAGATCGCATCGCGTTAGCTCAGATTCTCTGAATCCGACGGTGGCGTGGATGGGTTTTCCTGCGGCAGAAGCGTCGTATTATGGAGAGAAATGCCGTTTCCAATCAAAATCTGCGTGGTGTGCGAAGAGGAGTTCGAGCTGAGGCCGGACAAACCGGGCTTCGCCAACCGCTGCCCAAAATGCAGCACGCCGGAGGTGGATGAGCAGGCGAGCAGCAAAGCGCGCATGGATGCCGACGAGCTGAAGAGTGTGCGCGAGGCGAATGCAGCCCGGCGGCAGGCGATCAAGGACCTGCTCTATAGCAGGAAGTAGCGGCGCAGGTCCGCATCTCAGAATCAAGATGCGTGGCCCTCGGCAAATGCGAAATACGGAGATTCTGGCCTTCGACTTTGCTCAGGCCAGAATGACGAACGATAAGTTGATTGACAACTCCTTGAGTAGGATGACGGCAGAGTGGAGAGTGTGATTGTGAACGGAACGGGACGGGTTGAGAGGATCGATGCGCACCACCACCTTTGGCGCTACTCGGCCGAGGAGTATGGCTGGATCGACGAAGAGATGGCCGCGCTGCGCCGCGATTTTCTGCCCTCCGACCTGAAGGCCGCAATGGCCCCGGCTGGAATCGACGGCACGATTGCGGTGCAGGCGCGCCAGTCGCTGGACGAGACGCGCTGGCTGCTCGACCTGGCCGACGCGACCGACGCGATTCGCGGCGTGGTGGGCTGGGCACCCATCGCCGGTGAGGACTTCCCCGGCGTGATGGAGGAGTTTGACGGGCGCGCCAAGCTGAAGGGCCTGCGCCACGTCATCCAGGACGAGCGCGACCCGCACTACATCCTGCGCGAGGACTTCAACTCCGGCATCCGCGCCATGGTCGATAGTGGGCTGGTCTACGAGATTCTGATCTTCGAGCGCCACCTGGAGGACGCGATCCACTTTGTCGACGAGCATCCGCGGCAGCCGTTTGTGCTGGACCACATCGCCAAGCCGCTGATCGCCGCGGGACAGCTCGAGCCGTGGGCCACGCGGATGCGTGAGCTGGGCCGCCGCGAGAATGTGTGCTGCAAGCTCTCCGGAATGGTGACCGAGGCGGACTGGCGTGCGGACCCGGCCGGCACTCGCTCGCTTGCGACGCTGAAGCCGTATCTCGATGTGGCCGTCGAGGCGTTTGGCGCGACGCGGCTGATGGCCGGCTCGGACTGGCCGGTCTGCCTGCTTGCCACCACCTACGCGCAGTGGTTCGAGCTGCTGCGCATTTACTTCGCCGACTTCAGCGAGCCGGAGCGCGCCGCCATCTTCGGCGGAACTGCGATCGAGGTGTATCAGTTGTGAACTACAGGTTGTCAGCCGATGCAGCAGTGATTCTAGAATGATGCTATGGCGAAGAAGCTGAAGACGCTACGCTGTCCCACCTGCCGCACGATTGTTCTGGCGGGGACGGAGGACTTTCCCTTCTGCTCCGACCGCTGCCGGCTGATCGACCTCGGCAAGTGGGCCAGCGGCGGGTATGTCATCAGCTCTCCGGCCTTCACCCGAGAGACAGGCGATCCCGATCTGCTCGATGAACTTGATGGGCTGCGTGATCGCGGGCGCTCCGATTCCTCCGGCGGCAGCGGGGAAGTGAACTGATGGCGCGCGCGAATGGTGCGGACGGCGCGCGCAAGACACGCTGGGCGTGGACGCTGGCGACCTTCTTCGGCGCGGGGCGAATGAAACCCGGTCCAGGGACGTATGGCTCGCTGGCTGCGCTGCTGTTGTGGTTCGGCGCGGCGCATCTCTTCCATCCGGGACGGCTCGCGCTGGCCCTCGCAACGGCCCTGGCTGCGCTGCTCATTACGCTGATCGGCATTCGCGCCTCCACCATTGTGGAGCGCGAGTCGGGGCGCGAGGACCCGGGCTTTGTGGTGATCGACGAGGTCGCCGGCCAGTGGATCGCGCTGATCGCGGTTCGTCCGGACTGGCAGCACGCGGCGCTGGCCCTCGTCCTCTTCCGCCTCTTCGACATCTGGAAGCCGTGGCCCATACGGCGGCTGGAGGCTCTGCCCGCAGGCACGGGAATCATGTTGGACGATGTGGCGGCTGGGTTGCTCGCGCTGGCCGTGGGCTTGCTGTTCTCCCGCTGGGTGTAGTTTGCGCTGCGGCGCAGGGCGGGCTAGGCTGAGGGTGGTATGAGTCCTTTGCTGCATGGAACCAAGTCAGATGCGCCGCATCTGGTCTCGCTTGCCCCTCCGGCGGCGATGCCGGGCGGCGAGGTGGAGCTGCGCGGCTCGGGGCTGCTAGGCGTGGCATTGCCGCAGGTTCGCGTGGGAACGACTGCGGCGGTGCTCTCGTTGAGCAGATCGGACCGTGCTGTGCTGCAGGTCCCCGAGGGGACAACCTCCGGCGTGGTTGTGCTCGAGCGCGACGGCGTCGCCAGCAATGCGCTGGAGCTGAGGGTCGCCGTGCCCATGGCGGAGGATCTGCATCCGGTGGCCAACCCGGCGGTGGACGCGGACGGCAATGTCTATGCCACCTTCTCCGGCGCGCGCGGCCAGAGCGTTCCGGTGTCGATCTTCTCCATTGCGCCCGACTTCGAGGTGCGGCCGTTTGTGCGCGGCATTCTGAACGCCACAGGGCTGGCCTTCGACGCCGACGGCACTCTCTATGTCAGCTCGCGCGCCGAGGGGACGGTCTATCGCATCTCGCCCGCCGGCGCGGTCACCACCTACGCCGAGGGCATGGGCATTGCCACCGGCATCGCCTTCGACCGCGACGGAAACCTCTTTGTCGGCGACCGCTCGGGGACCATCTTCAAGGTCGGCCCCAGCGGAGGCGGCGCCGGCGGGGCGCTCACCGCCGGCGAGCTGGGCGACCGCGAGATCTTTGTCTACGCCACGCTGGAGCCCAGCATGGCAGCCTACCACCTGGCCTTCAACGACGAGGGAACGCTCTTTGTCACCGGGCCGACTACATCCAGCAATCAGGCCATCTACGCCATCGACCGCGACGGCCGCACATCGGTCTTCTATCAGGGCCTGGGCCGCGCGCAGGGCATGGCCTTCGACGTGGATGGCAACCTGTATGTCGCCGCATCATTGCGCGGGCAGCGCGGCATTGTCCGGATCACGCCGCAGCGCGAGGCAACGCTCGCCGTCTCGGGGAACAATCTCGTCGGGCTGGCGTTTCTGGACGATGGATGCGCCGCGCTCGCCACCCGCGACGCGCTCTACCATGTTGCCTTGGACATCGAAGGCCGCAAGCTGGTGTAGTTTGGCATGAGTCGCCGAAGACCCACATCGTAGAATCGAAATGCGGGGTACCAGATAAGGATCAGGGAAGACGTATGAGTACAAATCTTGCATGGCTGATGTACTTGCTCGTGGGCATTACCTACACCATTCTTGTCTTCTGGTATTCGCTTACCAAGGATGAAACCCGAATTCTGTCCAAGCAGAATGTCACACCGCGTTCAACGATTGTAATGGTGCACCTGCTTTACTTGGCGTTGATCTTCTCATTTATGCCATTCATTCCGCGGATTGAAGGAGTTTTGCCGGATTGGATGACGGTGCGTCATGGTCGGATGGGTTCGATATTTGGGGTTATGCTCCTACTCGCTGCATTGATTTTGCGTATTATCGAGCGACATTTTATTTACGCTGAGGCCGAGACTGAGTCCTCATGATTGCTGAGATTATTGCCGCCGGGTCGGAGATGTTGACGCCCTTCCGGCAGGACACCAACTCGCTCTACCTCACGGCGCAGCTAAACGAGCTGGGCGTCTCCGTCGCGTTCAAGACCATCGTCGGCGACAACCTGGAAGACCTGACCGGCGCGGCGCGGGTGGCGCTGGAGCGCGCGGACATCGTGATCTTTTCCGGTGGCCTCGGCCCCACCGAGGACGACCTCACGCGTGAGGCGGCTGCGGCGGCGCTGGGCGTGGGACTGCGTAGGAACCCGGAGATTTTGACCGCAATGTACAAGCGCTTTGCCGCGCGGCGCATGGCCATGCCGGAGAACAACGCGCGCCAGGCCGACGTGATCGAGGGCGCGGAGGTGATGCAGAACGCCAACGGCAGCGCGCCGGGCCAGTACATCGACACGGTGGTGGGCCGCCACCGCAAGATCGTCGTCCTGCTGCCCGGCCCGCCCAAGGAGCTGGAGCCGATGTTCGAGGCCGAGTGCCGTCCTCGCCTGGCGGCGACGCTTCCCGTGCGCCACATGGCGCGGCGCATGTTGCGCATGGCGCTGCTGCCGGAGTCCAAGGTGGATGCGCGCACCGCGCCCATCTACAAAAAATTCAAGGACGTTGACACAACGATTCTGGCCGGTTCGGCGGAGATCCAGTTGCATTTCGTCTGCTCCAAGTCCACCGAGGCCGAGGCGCAGGCCCGCGTCGACGAGCTTGCCGAGAAGATCGAGCAGCAGATGGGCGAGGACATCTTCTCGTCGCACGGCGAGTCGCTGGAAGAGGTCGTCCTGCTGATGCTCGGCCTGCGCCACATGACCCTGGCGGCGGCCGAGAGCTGCACCGGAGGATTGCTGGCCCAGCGGCTCACCGCGGTGCCCGGCAGCTCGCGCTACTTTCTGGGCGGCGCGGTGGTCTACGCGGACCGCCTGAAGACCACCTTCGCCGATGTCCCCGAAAAGTTGGTGCGCGACGAGGGGCCGGTCAGCGAGCCGGTGGCGCGCGCCTTGGCCGAGGGGATTCGCCGGCGTACGGGCGCGTCAGTGGGAATCGGCATCACCGGCATCGCCGGGCCGGGGCCGGGCGCGCCGGGGCCGGACGCCGCGAAGCCGATCGGCCTGGTCTATATCGCAATCTCTTTCGCCGGTCTCAGCGGAGGCACCTCGGTGGCGGAGCTGCATATTACCGGCGACCGCGAGCGGGTTCGCTGGTGGGCCGGCCAGCACGCGCTGGAGCTGCTGCGCCGCAGTCTGCTGGAGCGGACGTGAGCGCGCGCGGACGCCCGCCGTACATCATCCTTCCCTGGCTTGATAGACTCTTGAAGGAGAAAGATGAGATCGCGCGTTGACGATGAATCCCTGGGTTGAGTCCATCTCGATTGCTTATCTGCTGGGGTCCATCCCCTTCGGCTATCTGCTGGTGCGCCTCTTCCGCCGTGAGGACGTGCGCCAGCAGGGAAGCGGCAACATTGGCGCCACCAATGTGGCGCGCTCGGGCGGCACGAAGCTGGGCGTGGTCACGCTACTGCTCGATATTGGCAAGGCGCTGGCGGCGGTGCTGATTGCGAAGCATCTGGCGCCGGGAGTGTATGACGTGCAGGTGGCTGCGGCGGTTGCCGCCGTTGTGGGCCATGTCTTTCCGGTGTGGCTTGGCTTTCGCGGAGGCAAGGGCGTGGCCAGCGCGCTGGGCGTCTTTCTGGTGCTGACCTGGCCGGCGACGGTGGCGATATTGCTGGTGTTTGCGGCGGTCTTTGCACTGACGCGGTATGTCTCGCTGGCGTCGATTGTGGGATTGGTGACGTTTCCGCTCTTCGGCTTCTACTTTGTGGCCCAGCACACGCCGATCACGCCCATGGTGAAGCTCGGATTTCTCTTTATTCCGCTGTTGATTATTGTGAAGCATCATGGAAACATCCGGCGTCTGATGAATGGCACGGAGAGCCGCTTCAGAGTTGGCTCCGGATCGGGAACCGGTACGGGAGAGGCGGAGGCATGAGCCGGATTGCGGTTTTGGGAGCGGGCGCGTGGGGAACGGCGCTGGCCATCTCGCTGGCGCGTCGCGGCGGGCACTCGGTTGTACTCTGGTCGTTCCTTCCGGAGCTGGCTTCGGAGATGAAGGATACGGGAGTCAACTCGCTCTTTCTGCCCGGTTGCACGCTGCCAGCCGGCGTACTGGTGACGGCGGACCTTGCGGTGGCGGTGAAGGAGGCGGAGATCGTCCTCTGCGTCACTCCGTCGGAGCATCTGCGCGGCGTGATGAAGCAGATTGCGCCGCTGCTCTCTCGCGACCAGATTGTGGTGAGCGCCACCAAGGGGCTGGAGGAGAAGAGCCTGCTGCGCATGTCGCAGGTGATTGCGTCGCTGACCGACAACCCATGCGGAGTGCTGAGCGGGCCGTCGTTTGCCGCCGAGGTCGCCGCCGGGATTCCGACGGCGATTGTGGCGGCGGGGACGCCGGCGGTCGCGCAGGCCATCCAGCGCGAGTTCAGTTCGCCCACGCTGCGCATCTATACCAACGAGGATGTGACCGGGGTGGAGCTGGGCGGAGCGCTGAAGAACGTGATCGCGCTGGCCGCGGGCGTGGTGCATGGACTGAATCAGGGGAATAACGCGGCGGCGGCTCTCATCACCCGCGGCATCGCGGAGATCACGCGCCTGGCCGTGGCCTGCGGCGGGCACAGGCAGACCCTGGCCGGGCTCTCCGGGCTTGGAGACCTGGTGCTCACCTGCACTGGCTCGCTCTCACGCAACCGCATGGTGGGCATCGAACTGGGCAAGGGGCGGAAGCTCGCGGCAATTTTGGAAGAGATGAACGGCAAGGTTGCGGAAGGGGTTGTCAGCACGGCGGCGGCGCTGGGGCTGGCCGCGCGCTACGGCGTGGAGATGCCCATCACCGAGCAGATGGACGCCATCCTGCATCGCGGAAAGAACCCCAAAGAGGCGATCCACGAGCTGATGACGCGTCCCGGCAAGGACGAGTAGCGGCGGAACCGCTCTAGCTCTTGGCTTCCATCTCGTCCAGTTCCGCGAAGATGTCGGGCACTGGGATGCGTATCTCGGTTCCGGCGACGGTGAGTTCGCGGGGCACGGGTTGCATCGCTCCGTTGGGCAGTGTCTCGTAGGCGCGGCGGCGTTGCGGATCGACCACCCAGACGACCTGCACACCCATGGCGAGGTAGTCTTCGACGCGTTCCTGGATCTCGCTCATGCGGTCTTCGCGGGAGAGTATCTCGATGCAGAGCAGGGGCGGAGTGACGACAATGGGTTCCATCGGCGTGGCGCGGCGAACGACGCAGACGTCCGGGATGCGGTAGTTGGTGGAGGAGGTCTGGACGCGTTGCTCCGGGAAGACGCGGATATCTAGCTCGACTGCTCGGTTCTTGAACCACTGGATGAAGAAGCCTTGTACGCTGGCGTGGGGCTGCTCGCCCATGGTGTGCTCCTTGGTCTCGCCGTTGATCCAGTCGCGGTCGGGGCGGTAGGTGGTGTTGAGATACTCTTCGCGCGGAACGTAGACGGGCGCTGACGTTGCCATAAGTACACCTCCTCAAAACCATGCTAATCCAACGGCATCGGCTAAACTAGACTTCCCATGGCTTTTTCTCTCTTTGGCAAGCACGCGTCCGGCCCCGATCCCACGGACAAAGGTAACGACGCGCAGGCGCGCGGCCTCTTCGACCGCATGAAGCAGGCGGTGACGCGCACGCGCGACTCCTTCTCCGAGTCGATCGGCTCGGTGCTGGCGCTCGCGCGCGAGGTGGATGAAACCTCGCTGGCCGAGTTGGAGACGGTGCTGCTGGCCGCCGACATCGGCAGCGCGACCGCGCGCAAGATCATCGAGCGCCTGCGCCAGCGCGGCCTGCGCCAGGGAGGGCTGGATCGGGTTGGGGGCGGCGACGAGCTGAAGCGCCTGCTCAAGCTCGAACTGAAGTCCGTGCTCGACGCGGTCGCAACCCAGGACTCGCCTCCCGCGACCGCGCCCGAAGTCATCATGATGGTCGGCGTCAACGGCACCGGCAAGACCACCTCCGCCGGCAAGCTCGCGGCGTACTACTGCGCGCAGGGCCGCTCGGTTCTGCTCTGCGCGGCAGACACCTTTCGCGCGGCAGCCATCGAGCAGCTTGAGGTCTGGGCCGCGCGCTGCGAAGTTCCCATGATTAAGACCAAAACCGGCGGCGATCCTTCGGCCGCGCTCTATGATGCGTGTACCGCGGCCAAGGCGCGCGGCAGCGATGTGCTCATCGTCGATACGGCGGGCCGCCTGCACACCAAATCCGACCTGATGAAGGAGCTGGACAAGATGCGCCGCACCGCCGGGCGGCTGGTCCCCGGCGCGCCGCATCAGACGTTGCTTGTGATGGACGCGACCACCGGCCAGAACGGTCTGCAGCAGGCGCGCCTCTTCACCGAAGCGGCGCGCGTCACCGGCATCGTGCTCACCAAACTTGATGGAACCGCCAAGGGCGGAATCGTGCTGGCCATCGCCACCGAGCTTGGCCTGCCGGTAAAGTTCGTCGGCGTCGGCGAGAAGATGGAAGACATTCTCCCCTTCGACAGCGCCGCATTCGTCGACTCGATGGTGAAGTAGAAGCAGGGAACAGCGTGGAAGATTCTGTGCAATCGCGCGAACAGATCGACGAAGCGTTCATGCACCGCGCATTGAAGTTGGCGCGCGCGTCGTTGGGTCTTGCCTCGCCCAATCCGCAGGTTGGCTGCGTTCTCGTGCGCGACGGCGAGATCGTCGGTGAGGGTGCGCACGTCTATGACCAGCGAGACCACGCGGAGATCGTCGCGCTGCGGCACGCGCGCGAACGCGGCACCGATCTCTCCGGCGCGACCGCCTACGTTACGTTGGAGCCGTGCAGCCATCACGGCCGCACCGGCCCATGCGCCGACGCGCTGATTGCGGCTGGCGTGCGTCGCGTAGTCGCCGCGACCCTCGATCCCAATCCGCAGGTTAGCGGGAAGGGAATTGCGCGTCTGCGCGCCGCGAGAATTGACGTTGCAGTCGAAGTGTTGCAGCCGGAGGCGCGCGCCATCAACGACGCCTTCGCGCGCTTCATCCGCGCGGGCCGTCCGCTGGTTACGCTGAAGGCCGCGCTCTCGGCGGATGGAATGCTTGCGCCGCCTGCCTCCGCGCGAATCGAGAAGCAGCCGCACTGGCTCACCGGCGCGGAGTCGCGCGCCGAGGTGCAGTGCATGCGTCATGCGTCGGATGCAGTCCTTACCGGGATTGGCACGGTGCTGGCCGACGATCCGCTGCTCACCGACCGCAGCGGTCTGCCCCGGCGACGTTCACTGCTGCGCGTGGTCCTGGATTCGCGCCTGCGCACGCCGCTGGATTCGCAGCTTGTGCGCTCGGCGCGGGGCGATCTGTTGATCTTCGGTGACACGCACGCAGACCCGGACCGCGCTGCTGCGCTCCAGTACGTGGGCGTCGAGGTCGTTCAGCTCAAACCGCAGGGAGATCGTCTCGATCTCGACGCCGTGCTCGCGGCCCTCGCATCGCGCCAAATAATCTCCGTCCTGCTGGAGTGCGGCTCCGAGCTGAACGGCGCCTTCCTCGCGCAAGATCTGGTGGACAAAGTTGTGCTCTTCCATGCGCCGGCTGCGCTGGGCGAAGGCGCACTTCCGTTTGCCGCCGGATTTGGCCCACCGTCTCTGCTGGAGCAATCGCTGAAGGGAACTGCGCGGACAAACTTCGGCGCGGACACATGCGTAGCGGGAACGCTGCGCGATCCCTGGGCCGCAGTTCTCGACTGACGGGACTGTGACGGGTGAGTGAGATTTGTGGCAGCATGTAAAACCTACATCTCAATATCGAGAGATGGGGCACTCACTATCAACTATCCACTACTCACTACCCACTGCCGTTAGGGAATGTCTGCACAAGTCTTCAACATTCCCTCAGGGGCTAAAGCCCCGTGATTTTGCGGCACTTACGGACGGGCTGAAGCCCGTCCCTTTCAAAACGTGGACTTGTGCAGAGATTTCTTAGACCTTGGCGAGTTGCATTAGGTGGTCCTGCGCGCTGAACGCGGGGCCAATCCGCGGAGCGCGCACGTAGCTTCCGTCGGGCTGCTGTAGTCGCGCCTTGGTGTTGTCGGCCAGATACGCCGCCAGAATCTCGTTGCGCAGCCGCGCCGACAGCGCGGGGTCGTCCACCGGGAATACTGCCTCGGAGCGCTCCACCAGGTTGCGCGGCATCCAGTCCGCGCTGCCGCAGAAGACCTCCGGCTGCCCACCGTTGCTGAACCAGAAGATGCGGCTGTGCTCCAGAAATCTTCCCACAATCGAGCGCACGCGGATGCGCTCGCTATGGCCCTTCACGCCGGGGCGCAGGCTGCACATGCCGCGCACAATCAGGTCGATCTCCACGCCCGCGTTCGATGCCTCATACAGCGCCTCGATCGTCGCGCGGTCCAGCAGCGCGTTCATCTTGGCCACAATCGCGGCGGGCCTTCCCGCTTTGGCGTGCGCGGTCTCGCGCGCAATCAGCCGCAGAATTGCCGGCGCCAGCGTCAGCGGCGCCACCAGCAGCGGCGCGTAGCTCTTCACGTCGGACTCGGCCGTCAGGTAACGGAAGACGGACTGGATGGCGGAGGTGATCTCCGGCCGCGCCGTCAGCAGGCTGATGTCGGTGTAAATCCGCGCGGTCACCGAGTTGTAGTTTCCCGTACCCAGGTGCGCGTAGCGCCGGATCACGCCGTCCGGGTCGCGGCGCACCATCAGCGCCAGCTTGCAGTGCGTCTTCAGCCCCAGGATGCCCAGGAATACACCCACGCCGGCGTCCTCCATCTCGCGCGCCCAGCGAATGTTGGAGGCCTCGTCGAAGCGCGCCATCAATTCCACGATGACGGTCACCTCCTTGGACTGCGCGGCCTCGGTCAGCGCGTTGAACAGTGGCGAGTCGGCGCTGGTGCGGTAGAGCGTCTGCTTCATGCTGACGACGGCGGGGTCCTCGGCCGCCGACTCAATGAACTCCTCCACCGTGGCGTACGAGTCGAAGGGGTGGTGCAGCAGGATGTCGCGGCTGCGCAGCTCGTCGAACAGGTTCGCTGACTTGGGCGCGAGCTGCGTTTGGCGGCCATGGAACTCGCGGTACTTCAAATCGGCCCGGCGCACCAGGCCGGGAAGAGTCATCAGCCGCGACAGGTTCACCGGCGCTTCGGAGCGGAAGACCTGCCAGCGGTCGAGCTCGAAGTTGGTGCGCAGCCGTTCCACAATCTCCGGCGTCGCGGCAGCCTCGATCTCCATGCGCACGGCGTCGCCCTTGCGCCGGTTATATAGCTCTGCCCGGACGCTCTCCAGCATACTGCGCGACTCTTCATCCTGTAGGTAGAGGTTGCTGTTGCGCGTCACGCGGAAGGCCGCCCGCGCCAGCACCCGGTAGCCGCGGAACATGCGTTCCACCTGCGACTCGATCAGCTTGTGCAGCAGGATGAAGTCGAAGCAGCCCTCGTCGCTGGGAAGCGCGACCATGCGCGGTAGAGCGCGCGGCACCGTCACCACGCCCAGCGCGGCGCCGGGCCGGGGCACGGCCCTCACCCGGCGCTTGGAGCGCAGCAGAAGCGCGATGCACAGGGCCTTGTTCAGAACGCGCGGAAAGGGATGCGACGGGTCGATGGTCACCGGCGTCAGCAGCGGATCGACCTCGGTCTCGTAAAAGTTGAGCGCATAGGCGCGCGCGCGTTCGTCCAACTGTTTCCAGTCCAGGATGCGGACCTTTTCGGCGGCCAGCGCGGGGCGCAGCTTCCGGCTCCAGCACTCGTACTGCGCGTCCACGAACTCGTGCAGCACCACGCTCAGCCGGTCGAGCCGCTGGCTGAGCGTCAGGCCGCCCTCGTCGGGGCGCTGCGGCTGGTCGTATCCGTCCTCAATCCGCTGCAGCAGGCTGGCCACGCGGATCTCCACAAACTCGTCCAGATTGCTCGCCGTAATGGCCAGAAACTTCACCCGCTCCAGCAGCGGATTGCTCGCGTCCTCGGCCTCCTCCAGCACGCGCTGGTTGAAGCGCATCCAGCTCTCGTCGCGGTCGAAGAAGAGGCTCTCCGGCGCGGACGCGGCGTCCCTCTTCGCGGAGGATTTGGTCGCCCTCTTCGCGGCCACTTTCTTTGCGCCAGACTTCTTTGCGGCGGATTCGCGAGTGGTGGGTCCCTGCTCGGCTGGCTTGCCAGGACCCGGAGGCTTGCCGGCTCGGCTGGACTTCGCGGCGGATGGTTTCTTCTCAGGCATATACAGCACTATGAGACTACCGCAAGCACGACGGAAATGAAATGAAGGGGCTGTCAATTCTGTTCGCGCAAGAGACCTGTCTGGACGCGAGGATGAGGCAGGATGCGCAGCGCGGGGGCGCACAGATGAGCTACGCTAGAGCTATGTTTACCGGACTGGTGGAGAAGACGGGCGAGGTGATCGCCTTTACCCCGACCGAGGGTGCGGCGCGGTTGACGATTGCCGCGCCGGGGATCGTCGATCGGCTGCATCTGGGCGACAGCGTTGCCGTCTGCGGCGTCTGCCTCACGGCGCTCACTATCGAGCACGGCGCGTTTCCTCCGCGCTTCTCGGCCGACCTGGCCGCGGAGACCATCGCGCGCACCACACTCTCGCGCCTGGTTCCCGGTTCGCTGGTGAACTTGGAGTTGCCCACCGCGGCCGGCTCGCCGCTGGGCGGCCATGTAGTCCAGGGGCATGTCGATGGGACAGGAACGCTGCTCGCCGTCGAGCCGGTCGCCGCCGGAAGTCAAGTCGACTTCTCGCAGAGCGACTGGGCCAAGCCGGACGCAATGCAGACCGATTCATCGCAGGCGGCCGCCGGGCTGACGGACTGGGTGATTCGGGTGCGCCTGCCGCAGGAGCTGATGCGCTATGTGGTCCTGAAGGGGTCGATCGCCGTGGAGGGGATCAGCCTCACGGTCGCGGGCATCGAGGGCGCAGAGATTTGGATTGCCATCCTCCCCCACACCTACTCGGCCACCAACCTGCACACGCTGGCGCCGGGGATGGAGGTGAACATCGAGGTGGATGTGATGGCGAAGTACGCCGAGAGTCGCGCGCAGGCCGACGCATCGAAGCGCGAGCTGACGGTGGAGTCTCTGCTGGCCAACGGCTATTGACTGCGTCTGGGCGTGAGTCTTCGGTTCGACGCGGCTATTCTTGTTTTGTTGACGATGAGGTGTACATGGCTGCAAAACAATTCATCCAGCTCGGCACAGTGCAGGAGACACTGCTGGTTCCGCTCTACGCCCGCGCCGTCGACACGCGCAAAAAGCGTCCCATCCTGAACGATCGCAAGGCCATCGAGATGGTCGAATCCATCGATTGGGACTTCCAGAGGTTCAACCAGAGCTGGCGGATCGCGGCGGCCACCCTGCGGACCGCCATGTTCGACGTGCGGGCCAGGGATTTTCTCAGCCGCCATCCCGAAGGCTCCGTGATCGAGATCGGCGCCGGGCTCAACACCCGCTTCGAGCGGCTCGACAACGGCGCCGTGCACTGGTTCGACCTCGATCTTCCCGACAGCATCGAACTGCGGAAGAAGTTCTTCACCGACACCCCCCGGCGCACCACTCTGACCGCATCGGTCCTCGATCCCGGCTGGATGGCCGCAGTACGCCAGAGCCCCGGCCCCTACTTCTTCGTCGCGGAGGCTGTCTTCATCTACCTCACAGAGCAGCAGGTGAAGCTGGCGCTGGCGCAGATCGCAGCCAACTTCCCGAATGCAACCATCGCCTTCGACAGCATGCCGCTCAATTCGATTCGTAACGGGAACAAAGACCACGCGCGCCAGAAGATCGGTGCCTGCTTCATGTGGGCATGTGAAGACCCAATCGAGATCGAGCGATGGAAGATCGGCTTGCGCCTGCTGGACTCCCGCTCCATGTTGGACATCCCCGGTCCCTTGCGGTCGCGCCTCTCCCTGCCGACGCGGGCCGTCCTCCGCATCCTTCTCAAATTCCGTCCAGAGATCGCGAATATCTGCCGGCTCAATCTCTTCACCGTGCAGTCCGAAGCCTGACCGGCAGCGAATGGAGGTGCCAGCAAACTGCGCGCGCTGACTGTGGAGTCTCTAATGTCGATAGGCTACTGAGCGCGTCTAAAGAAAATCCACCCTTACTTCTGTTTTTTGTGAAAATTAGTCCATTAACGCCAGAACTTATGGAAGCGATGAGATATTAATGCGGGAAACTGGAGTTTACGAAAATCTTAAGCAGTATCCGTTCAAGGAAAGAATACCGAAAGCAACAGCGGTTCTCTTGGGATTTCTATTTATATCTTGGAGGTATGGGCCATTCAACAAGCCTTTAGAAATTACAGCTGTAGCGGGTACTGTATCGTTCTTGTTTAAACGAGGAGGTAAGTGCGATTGGTTATTCACAGGTATCGCATTGGGAGCGTTATTAGCGAACCTCGTGAGTCCATAGCAGGATGCTGTGATCGGCAAAATTTAATCCAGGTGTAAATCGGATCTGACTAACGACTTCCGAGCCAGTAGCGGAAATGCCCTACAGGGAGAGTTCTTCCTCGGTTCTCTATTCCTGTGCCTCGCCGCATCCGTCTGCAACCTCTGGCGAACGGATGCAGCGAAAGCTCTAGGAAGCATTGCTCTCCCAGTCGTAGCCCTGTTCGCCGTGCTGCGATAGATCGAGGCCCTGTTCCTCGTCGTCCTCGCTGACTCGCACGCCGACCAGATGATCGACGACAAACAGAATCGCAAGCGTGCCCACAATGGCGAAGCCCCATGCAATGCCGGCTGCGGTCAACTGGTGCAGCACCTGCGCGTGGTTTCCGTCCACCCATCCCGTGGGCCTTGCGTGGCCCAGTGCGTCCTTGCCGAAGATGGGATTGATCGCACTGCTGGCGAAGATTCCGGTCAGCAGCGCGCCCATCGTTCCGCCCACGCCATGCACGCCGAAGGCGTCGAGCGAGTCGTCGTAGCCGAACCAGTTCTTCACCTTCACCACCATGAAGAAGCAGCCGGCCCCGGCGATCAGCCCGATCAGCACGGCCGAGATGGGTTGCACGAAGCCCGCGGCCTGGGTGACGGTTGCCAGCCCCGCCACCGCGCCGGAGACCGCGCCCAGCGCGCTGGGCTTGCCGCTGCGGATCCACTCCGCCGCGCCCCAGGCGAGGGCACCCGCCGCCGCCGCGAACTGCGTGTTGACGAAGGCAGAGGTGGCCAGCGGGCCCGCGCCCAGCGCAGAGCCCGCGTTGAAGCCGAACCAGCCCACCCACAGCAGGCCGGCGCCGATGAAGCAAAGAACCATGCTGTGCGGCGAGATAGGCTCCTTGGGGTAGCCAAGCCGCCTGCCGAGATAGAGCGCGGTGACCAGCGCCGAGACGCCCGAGGTGATATGGACCACGGTTCCGCCGGCGAAGTCGAGCGTGGGGAAACGCCCGCCGGTCGCGTTCAGCAAGCCGCCGACACCCCACACCATGTGCGCGACGGGACTGTACACCAGCAGCGCCCACAGCACCGAGAACAGCAGCATGGCGGAGAACTTCATGCGCTCGGCGAAGGCACCGGCGATCAGCGCGGGCGTGATGATGGCGAACATGAGCTGATAGATCA
>Ga0224534_1000694_pt1 | contig 20398 bp, 21 predicted proteins | sample 714E12024metaG_FD_172012 | JGI IMG/M metagenome (GOLD analysis project Ga0224534, IMG submission 172012) | Peat soil microbial communities from Stordalen Mire, Sweden - 717 E1 20-24 | ecosystem: Environmental > Terrestrial > Soil > Wetlands > Peat | place: Sweden: Norrbotten County, Stordalen... | reverse complement strand
CCGAGATCGGCATGCACCTGACGGTCTATAAGATGCGGCCGGACATCAAGGCGGTAGTGCACGCCCACCCTCCGGTGGCGACGGGCTACGCGACGGCCGGAAGGTCGCTCGACCAGGCGCTGTTGCCGGAGGTGATCATCGGGCTGGGCTGCGTTCCGCTGGCGGACTACGGGCTGCCCGGAACGTCGGCGCTGACCGAGGGCATGCTTCCACTGATCCCCAAGTACGATGCCCTGCTGATGGCCAATCACGGCGCGGTATGCTACGGCGAGGACGTCTACAAGGCATACTTCCGCATGGAGACCATGGAACACTTCGCGCGGATCGCGCTGGTGGCGGAGTTGCTGGGCGGGGCCAAGGCGCTGCCGCGGCAGGAGGTCGACAAGCTGCTGGATGCGCGCACGCGTTATGGCGTGAAGGCCAGGAACACCGGGGAGCCGGGTTGCCCGGTGGCTTCCGACGATACGAGCGCAGGCGGAGAATCAAGGTTTTACGTGACGCGCGCGGAGCTGATCGCCCTGGTGGATGAGGCGCTCAAAGCGCGCGGTTTGGCTTGACAGTATTTTGGGAGAGCATAGATGGGTGAAGCATTAGGAATGATCGAGACGCGCGGCTTGGTGGCCATGATTGAGGCCGCCGACGCCATGGTGAAAGCCGCCAAGGTAAACCTGGTCGGCTGGGAAAAGATCGGATCGGGCTACGTGACCGCGATGGTGCGCGGCGACGTGGCGGCGGTTCGCGCGGCCACCGACGCCGGCGCCGCCGCGGCGCGACGCGTTGGGGAACTCATCTCGGTGCATGTCATCCCGCGCCCGCACCAGAGCCTGGAAGACGTTCTGCCGATCGGCAAATCTCAGGCGCAGAACGCCGGCAAGTAGCCGGCGCGAGAGGCTTCATGATTCTCGCCCGCGTGGTGGGCACCGTGGTTGCCACACGGAAAGACCCCCGTTTGGAAGGTTTTAAACTGCTCATCGTCAAGCCGGTTTCTCCGGAAGGGAAGGACGAAGCCGGCTACATCGTGGCCGTGGATACCGTGAGCGCGGGGATCGGTGAGCGCGTCATCACGGTTTCCGGAAGCTCGGCCCGCTTGGCCGACGGCTGCAAGGATAGGCCCGTCGACACCGCCATCGTCGGCATCGTCGACGAAGTGCACCTGGACTAGCTCATGTATCTGGGCCGCGTGGTGGGATGCGTTTGGTCCACCGTCAAGAATCGCAATCTGGAGGGTCAGCGGATGCTGGTGATTCAGCCCCTGACTCCGGAACTCGCCAACACCGGCCAGCGGATCGTCTGCACCGACTGCACCGGGGCGGGCGCCGGCGAGCTCATCTACTGGGTTCGCGGCCGGGAAGCCAGCTTGGCTTTTCTGCCGAACGAGCCGGCCACCGACACCACGGTGGTGGGGATTGTGGATTCGGTCCACGTGAAATCGGCGGCTGCGCCGGAGCCGCCTCCCCCGGCCGCGCCTGCGCCTGCGCCTCCAGCCAAGGGCCGCAAGCCGTTACGGAAGGCTAGCTGATGCTGATCGCGCGAGTCATTGGAGAATTGGTGGCCACCTATAAGCACCCCAGCCACGAAGGGCGCAAAATCCTGATGGTTCAGCCACTCAACCTGGATGGCACCAACCGCGGTGTCGCCGTGGTGGCGCTGGACGCGGTGGATGCGGGCGTGGGCGACAAGGTGCTGGTGACCACCGAAGGTTTCTGCGCATGCACCTCCGTGGGCCGGCTTCTACAACCCATCGACATGGCGGTGATTGGCTTTATCGACCAGATTGAGATCCTGTCGGACGTGTCCTGAGCGCCGGCTCCGGCGCGCGATCAGCCGCGCGGCCAACGCCAGGCCGAGTCCCCACTTCACCAGTTCCACTCCCCAATACCAACTGTGCAGCACCCAAAACTGGGTGCGCTCCCCGGAGGGCGCATCGTGAGCAAAGTCGATCATCCGGCCGAGGGAAATCATTCCCGGCGTGAGCAGGAAGCGCTGGACCAGGACTCCGGCAATCATCACCAGGACCACGGAAAGCGCGAACTTGTTCTCGCTGGTTGCGAACAGCACGAAAAAGAAGAACAGCACTCCCATAATGATCTGCGCCGTTTCCCAATTCTCGAAATACCAGCGGTTCTGCTCGGAGACCTGGTAACGAAGCAGCAGGCGCGCGTCGGCGCGGCCGAGCGCTTTGAACTGGGCCGTAGCCACGGGATGGGGCTGGGCGAGCAGACGGTCCACCGAGCTGAGGCTTTCGGCGGCCACCCAGGCCATGAGCAGTCCACCCCCTATCCATATGCCCAGCAGGAAACATGCTAATCGGCGGGAATTCATGATGAATACCTGATTCTATCGCAGTCAACCGGGGCTCCCCGGGAAAAATCACTGCCTGCCGATCTTGGTGCCGATGAGTTCTCCCGAGACGATGATTTCCACTCGCCGGTTCTGCTGGCGACCCGCCGCCGTGCTGTTGTCGGCCACCGGCATCGACTTGCCGAACCCCACCGCGATCAAACTGGTTTCCGGCAATCCCTGTCCGATCAGGTACTTCCGAACCGAATTCGCGCGCTGGTCCGAGAGCTTCTGGTTGAGTTCATCGCTGCCCGTGCTGTCGGTGTGTCCTTCAATGTCGAGATTCAATCCGGGATGAGCGAGCACGATACCAGCCAGCCTGGCGAGCTTTTCCCGCGCGATCGGACGAAGGTCGAACTTCCCGGTGTCGAAGAGCACATCGGCCATGTTGATCACCAGTCCGCGCTGCGTGTCCCGGGTGTCGAGGATACGGTTGAACTGCTCCAGTAACTGCGCGCGGAGAGCCTCGGCGGCCTTGCGGGCTTGTTCCGCTTCGGCCAGGGCTTGGGCTTCCCGTGCGTCGGCCTCGGCCTTGGTTCTGGCGGCCAATGCCTCCGCGTCGGCCTTGGCCTGGGCCAGCGCGTCAGCCTCGGCCTTGGCCCGGGCCGCCTGCGCCTCGGCTTCCATCTTGGCTTTTACGGCGGCGAGTTCCGCTTCCGCCTTGATCTTGGCCTCACGGGCGGCAGCCAGCTCGGCTTGGCGCTGGGTTTCTTCGTCGGCCTTCTTTTTGGCTTCGGCCGCCTCGGCGGCCGCTTTGGCTTCGGCCTCGGCCGTGGCTTGGGCCGCCGCGGCGTCGCGCTCCTGCGCGATACGCTCCTCCTCCTGGCGTTGAGCGGCCAACGCGCGTGCGTCTTCGGCGAACTGCACCGCCTGTCTCGCGGCGGAGACGATCTCCTGATTGCCGGCCTTCCGCACCAGGGCATCTTCAGCCTTTTTCAAGCTCTCGTCCACGTGGGCGAGAATGTCCGCCGCGTATCGATCCGCGCCACGCGAACGGGCAATTTCCGCGGCGTTGCGGGCTTCATACATTTCGAGTGGGACATGCTTGAGGTCCAGCGACAGCGCCAGCGGATTCCCCAATTGCTCGTACTGGGCGCGCGCCATCAACTTGTACTCGTGGACCAGGAAAACCTCGCCTTTGGTGTTCTTCCCGATCTCGTTTTCCAGCACCAGAACGTCGCTGGGCTGACGAACCGAGAAGTACGGTTCCGCGGCGACAAACAAGGAGAAGGCCTGCAACTGGGTGCTGGTTTTGAGCTTGCCCGCCCCGGCGTTGTCGATGCGAATTTCGCCGAGGTTGTAGGTGCTACCCTCCGGGGAGACGGCCCACAGCACATAGGTTAGAAACTCCGCGCCGAATCTGGTTGGTTGCCCCAGGCCTTTCACGTCCGCCTCGATGTACGTCGCCCCAGTCTTGGCCTCGACCTTTGCTTCGCCGTGGGCTTCGGGGATGGCGCCAGTCGAGATCAGGGCGATTTTTGTCGCGCCGCCGCCAACCCGGTAACCGATGGCCTGGACCGGCTTGTCGAACTGATTGGATGGAGGTGCCGCTTGATTGGCTGGGGGTGCATCCTGCTGGGTCTCGCCAGCGGCGAGGCCCGCCGATAAGCCGATAACCAAGAGTGGGAGCAATGGCGCGATGGGACTCTTCATGGTCGCTTCCTTTCGGCCCGCGAGTCTATTTTAGCCGGAATCACCGATTCCCGCGCGGGGGGATACTAAAGGAGATGAGCCAGGCCGCGGAAGCTTTTGAACTGACCATGGCGGTAGAGGCGGCGGATATCGACCAACTCGGCCACGTCAACAACGTTACCTACCTTCGCTGGGTGCAGGAGGCCGCGGTGGCGCATTGGACGGCTGCCGCGCCCGCCACAGACCAGGCGAAACTGCTGTGGGTAGTGGTGCGTCACGAGATCGATTATAAGCAACCGGCCTTCCTGGGCGACCGGATCATCGCCAGAACCTGGGTGGGAAGCGCCAGCCGGATTCGGTTCGAACGCTTTACCGAGTTGCTCCGGGCAAGGGACCGCAGCGTCCTGGCCAAGGCACGCACCTTGTGGTGCCCCATAGATAGCCGGACCGGGAAGCCGGTCGGCGTCAGTCCCGAGGTCCGGGCTTGCTTCTCCGTCGAGGCCTCGCCTGGTGATGCGGGCGCCGGCCCGCCCCACTCATGCGGCGGCGTTCCGTGATAAGCTTTGCAGCATGAAAACCATCACTCGATCTGCTGTTGTTGTGCGCCGCAGAAGCGTCTGTCTCGTCGAAGTCGTTTGCAGCGTGATGCTGGCCTCGGCACCGCTGGCCGCCCAACAGGGAGACGTCCACCGGGACGTTCCCTACGTGCCTACTCCCCCGGACGTAGTCGAAGCCATGCTGAACCTGGGCGGAGTCAAGAAGGGAGACATCATGTATGACCTCGGCTGCGGGGACGGCCGGATCGTGATTATGGCGGCGCAGAAGTTCGGCGCCACTGGCACCGGGATAGACATAGACCCCGAACGAATCAAGGAGGCGGAGGAGAATGCGAAGCAGGCTGGGGTGACCGGCCGGGTGCACTTCCTTCAGGAGAATCTCTTCGATGCCGACTTCCATGATGCCACCGTGGTCACGCTGTACCTACTGCCGGCAATCAACATCAAGCTGCGCCCGAAACTGCTCACGGAGTTGAAGGTGGGGACTCGCATCGTCTCGCACCAGTTCGACATGGGCGAGTGGAAGCCCGACAAGCAGGTCAACATGGACTGGCGGACCCTGTACCTCTGGACCGTCACCGAACAGGCCAAAGCGGAGTTCGGCGGGAAGTAGCGCCGGTGATCTTGTCACCGGTCCTTTTCCATCCCGCCGCTGCGCAGGAACTTCGTCAGTCGCTCCATGGCTGGTTCGAGAATGGAAGGCTCGGCGGCATAGCAGATTCGGACCGAACCCTCCCCGCCGGCGCCGAAGGCCACGCCTGGGGCGAGACCGACCTTCGTCTCCTCGAGGAGGCGCTTGCAGAAGGCGAAAGAATCGCGCAAGCCCTGGATGCGCGGGAACAGGTAAAACGCACCGTCGGGCTTGGGGACGGTCACGCCGGGGATGCCGCTCAGCGCATCCAGGCAAAGATCGCGGTTCCGCTTGAGCCGCTCGAGCATTTCGACGAGCGGGCCTTCGCCCTCCGCCAGGGCCGTTTCGCCGGCCTTCTGAGCGAAGCTGGGCGCGTGAGAGACGATGAACTCATTCAACTGGGTGGCCTTGGCCGCCAGATCCCCCCGCGCCACCAGCCAGCCAACGCGCCAGCCGGTCATGCAGTAGCTTTTCGAAAACGAGTGCACCACCATCACGGCGTCGTCGCGCGTGGCCATCCGCAAGATCGAGGGGACGGGGTCGCCGAGGCGCGCCCCGGCGTAATACAGCCGGTCGTAGACCTCGTCGGCCAGCAGCCAGAGATCGTGGCGCCGCGCAAAATCGAGTAGGCGCCGCTGGTCCTCTTCGGTGGCCACCCAGCCGAGCGGATTCGAGGGTGAGGTATAGATGAGCAGGCGGGTGCGCGGCGACCGGGCGGCCTCGAGCGCGTCGAAATCCACGCGGTAGCGCTCGCCCGAGAGCGGGTGCGGCACCTGGCACACGGCGGCGTTGGCCATCATGACGCTGGAAGCGCCGTTGGGCCAGGCCGGAGTGAGCACCAGCGCCTCGTCGCCCGGATCGAGCGCGCAGCGGATTCCCACGTTCAGGGCTTGCACTCCCGAGGCGGTGACCACGATTTCGGTCGACGGATCGAGCTCCACCGAATGCAGCCGGCGGTAGTTTTCCGCAATGGCGCGCCGCAGGGAAGGCAGGCCGGCATTTTCGGTATAGAAGGTGTAGCCATCCCGCATGGCGCGGATGGCGGCCTCCTTGATGTAATCCGGTGTGGGCAGGTTGGATTCGCCGAAGTACAGGCGCAGGACTCCATCCATCGACATGGCGATTTCCGCCAGCTCGCGAATACGCGAGTGGGGCACGTTTTCCACGGAGCGGGCAATGTGGGGCATAAGCGATATTCTCCCACCGGTTGGCGGCGAGACGTGCCTCGCCCCGGCAGAGTGTCGTGATACCATAAACATTCAATTCCATTTGAGGTTTTCGTGGCTAGAATCACCCGCAAAGAACTAAAGAGCGATAAGTTTGCCCAGGAAGTCGGGCTTACCGTAACGTTCTTCGAAGATCATAAGGAAGAGATCGTCCGCTATGGCATGATCGCGGCGGTGGTCGGCTTGCTGGTCGCCGGCTACGTGCTCTATCAACGGCACGAGCACGGTGTGCGGGAAGAAGCGCTGACCAAGGCTATCCAGGTTCAGGAGGCGCCGGTTGGGCCCTCGGCCAACGGAGGTCCCAGCTTCCCCACGCAGGAAGTCAAGGATCAGGAAGCCCTGAGAGTATTCACGGATTTGCGGAACAAGTACGCCGGGAGCGAGGAGGGCGGAATCGCGGAGTACTACCTGGGCGCCATCCAGGCGGACCAGGGAAAGCTGGCGGAGGCTGAAAAGAGCTTCCAGGAGGTAGCTCGGAAGGGCGACCCGAACTACGTCTCGCTGGCCAGACTCTCGCTGGCCCAGATCTACTTCGCCGATGGCCGCTCCGATCTGGGGGAGAAGACGCTGCGAGAATTGATGGCCAAACCCACGATCTTCGTTTCCCAGGGGCAAGCGGCTATCACGCTGGCTCGCTATCTTGCGTTGAAGAAGCCTGCCGAGGCGCGCAAGCTTCTGGATCCGCTGCGCAACCTGCCCGGAGCGGTGGGCCAGGTGGCTCTTCAGGCTTACGGCGAGATTGCTCCGCAGTAGGCCGGTCGGTCCTGCGATGCTGGCGCGCCTGCGGTTTGCGGTGGAGCGAAGCCGGGGCCGGCGCTACCCTGAACCCGAACATCCCTACCGCAACGCCTTCCAGCGCGACCGCGACCGCGTAGTCCATTCCCGAGCCTTCCGGCGGCTGGAGGCCAAAACCCAGGTTTTCACATCCAGTCTCTCGGATCATTTCCGCAACCGCCTGACGCACACCATTGAAGTGGCCCAGATGGCGCGCACGGTGGCGAAGGTGCTGGGGCTGGATGAGGACCTGACGGAGGCCCTGGCTCTGGCGCACGACATCGGGCACCCCCCGTTCGCGCACGCCGGCGAGGAGGAGCTGAACCGGCAGATGGAGCGCTTCGGCGAGAAGTTCGATCACAATCTCCACGCGCTGCGCATCGTGGAGAGTTTTGAGCAGCGGTACGCCCGTTTTCCGGGGCTGAACCTGACCTATGAAGTGCGCGAGGGGATGGTCAAGCATTCGCGCGATCTGACACCCGGCGAGAGCCCCGAACTGGATGCCTACCTGCCCGCTTTCCGCCCTCCTTTGGAAGCGCAGTTGATCGATCTTGCCGACGAGATCGCCTACAACACGGCCGATCTGGACGACGCTTTTTCCGCCGGCATGCTGTCGTCCGAAGATGTGGCCGATTGCGTTCCGCAGTACCGCGCGATTTACGAGGCCATCGAAATGCAGTTTCCCGGGGCGACCGGGCGCGAGCGCTTCCACGAGGGCTTGCGGCGCCTGATCGATGCGCTGGTGACGGGCCTGATTGAAGGAACCGCCGGCCGCGCGCGGGACGCGGCTGTCGCGGATGCCGGCGAGGTGCGAGCGTTTCCACGGCGCCTGGCGGCGTTTACCGCGGAGGCGGCGGAGACCAGCCGCGTCTTGAAACAATTCCTGTATGCCAAGGTGTATGCCTCCGCGGCACTGGGCGAGGACCGGCGGCGGTCCATGACCATGATCGGAGAGCTTTTTCGGTTCTTCCTCGACCACCCCGATCGCCTGCCGCAGCCATACAGCCAACAGGCGCTGGCCGAGCCCGCGCATCGCGTGGTGTGCGACTACATCGCCGGCATGACCGACGCTTTCTTTCACCGCACTTACGAGCAGACCATCGGGGGGGCATAGCTCTCGTACCGGATGCCGGAAGGTGAAGGAGCCGGAAGGCTAGGCCACACGACGGGAAGGCGATTTTTGAAGTTCCCGCGTCATCCAATCCCACCATTCCGGATCGCGGGCTTCCTGGCAGAACATCTCCAGATCGTCCGTATCCGAACCGGCGACATCAAGGGCGCGAGTGAAGAGGGATTTGAAGCCTTCAAAATCCAGCCGGCCGGACAGAGACAGATCGTCCAGTTCGCGCCCAATGGCGTTCAGCACCTCGTTGCGTTCTTTCTGGGCGGCGTTCATTTCTTTCCAACCAGCCGGAGAATAGCTTCAATCATATGATACCCCTCCGGGTCCTTGTCTGCAAAGGAGTCCTCAAACCTATATGCGGCAAAGCTTTCCGAGAAATACTCCACCGCTCGTATCTTAGCCCGCTGGGATATTGGGAAAGTGCGCCCACTCCGAAAAAGCCGCGTAACCTGGCTCCGAACCTCCGGTCCCGCGACATTCAGAATGTGATGCCCGAGCTCGTGATAGAAGCTGCGCTGCACCGCCTCGGCAAGCGTTCGACCGGCCTCCGAAACGGATTTGATCTCCGGAGGATAGAACTCCTTGCCATATGAATCCGGAGGGCGAAAGGAGTTTACCACCAAGTCTCCCGAAACCGGACGGTAGGACCCATTCCAAGTGGGATTCGGGACCCTCCCGGACAACTCGAACCGGCCCAAAGGATGGCTGCTCAAGATCGCAACCGCCTTAGGGTCTCTTGCCAACGCCGAAAGCACCTCTTTCGTAGGCTTCTCGGGCAGCGCCGACAAGAATTCCCGCACCTGCACGCCCACGGTTAGCGGAGAGGTCCATTCGGGACGCTGTATTGGCTCCATTTTCGGAAACAGAATCGTACCACTATCGCCGGTCTCACCGCGTGCCCGCCGCTCGATGAGGGCGCGCCTCGACCTTTATACTAGGGGAATGGCTTGCGCACTCTGCGAAACCCGGCGCTCCCGGCGCTTCTGCCCCGGAGTACGGGGCGATATTTGCACCACCTGTTGCGGCACCGAGCGCGAAGTCACGGTGAGCTGTCCGCTGGATTGCGAATACCTGCGGGAGGCGCGCAAGCATGACAAGACGCCGCCCATCGACCCCCAGCAAGTCCCCAATCGGGACATCAAGGTCACGGATGAGTTGTTGAGCGAGAACGAGAAACTCCTCGCTTTTCTGTCCATGACCCTCATGCGCGCCGCATCCGACACGCCGGGGGTAGTGGACTTCGATATGCGGGACGCGCTGGACGCGCTGACCCGCACCTACCGCACCCTGCAAAGCGGCGTTTATTATGAAAGCCGCCCGACCAACCCTCTGGCGGCGCACATCTGCGACGTGGCGCAGGCCGGCATTGCGAAGTTTCGGCGTGACGAGACCGAGACCCTGGGGATGACCAAGACACGGGATGCCGGCATCCTGGGGCTGCTGGTCTTTCTGCAACGCTTCGAACTGGACCAGAATAACGGCCGGCGCAAGGGTCGCGCGTTTCTCGATGCCCTGCGCAGGGTCTACGGCGATGAAGGCGGAGCGGCGCCTCCGGCGCCATCGTCGTCGCTGATCGTGCCCTGAGGCGGCGACGCGAGCGCTCGGGCAGAGTTGACGGTAAGGCTCCTCGAACGCTACAGTAGGATTGTTCACCTTCATCCGGCCAGCAAGTCCCCATCGTCTAGCCCGGCCTAGGACATCGCCCTTTCACGGCGGTAACAGGGGTTCGAATCCCCTTGGGGACGCCAAACCGTTTACGGTAATCGTGCCTGTTCCGTTTTCCCCCCGTTTTCTGCCCCCACTGTCTCACGCGTACCGGTACTATGTGCGATGGGCGCAAAAAACTTGGCTGCAACGAGGCGGTTTGGGTGTATCCTTGAGGGTGTCCAGGACGAGAAAACGGAAATCCCGGCTATGATTTCATCGGGAGGTTGAACTATGAACACTCGAAAGGTGAAAAGAGCTTTGTGCTTTAGGACCAATCGATTCTCGATGGTGCTCGCGGTGGTTTTCTTGGGGCTTGTGAGTGCAGCCGCGGTTTCGGCGGGCGCGGTAGTTGCCGTCGCCATGTCGAATCTAAGCTTTGTCGGAGCGAGTGTGTGCGGGCCGACGAACAATGTGGCCTGCAACGAGACGGTCAATATTTCCTTCGATTGGGATGCCACGACCGGCAGCATTGAATCGGGAACGATGTCGGCTCTTGCCTCGGGTGCAATTGGAGAACCCTTCAGTTTTGTAGGCACGAATTCCGTTGTCGGTGGGCAGGACTTCGGATGGGGAGACGCAAACGGGGACAATTTTTCGTTGAACACTTGCGGCTTGGATTGCGGAACGTTTCCGTCCGTAGGCACCTATGACACCATTGATGTAACCCTGTTGTGCGGTTCCAGTAGTGACCCCTGCTTCGCCGACGGGTTCCAGACGACCCACCCCAGCGGCGGCACGTTCACGGTAAGCGCGGTGCCCGAGCCATCGTCGCTGCTTCTGCTCGGTACCGGACTTCTCGGGCTGGTGCCGTGTCGGAAGCGCGCCGAGCGCCCCATCGTTTCATCGCTTTAGGCCGCATTCCGGGCTGCCCTGGACGCATTCCCGCAAGGTTTCAAGCCGTTTCAGCCACTCTGCAAGCTGGTTTCAACTCTGAGCGACTAGGGACGCTAAACCTTTTCAGACACTTGCCGCCCCATCCATCAACTGCCTGGTTTCGGTAACGCACGGGCAACACGGAACCCCGCGAACGCTATCGGTTCCCACTGCGTCTGCGAGGAACATGGGGGAAAGGTGCTGATGCCCTCGGCGGCTCCAAGACAGACTGATTTGCGGTACGCTGGTGGCGGCCACCAGGCCAAAAAGGAAACTGTGGCCAATATGCAATCCATTGGGGGCCAGGAACCCAAGACGGAAGTACTGGCGGAAGAAAGGGAAGCCGATCATGCAGCGAAGAACATTTCTGCACACACTTTTGGCGGGCGCCGGAGGCGTCGCTCTCGGCGGAAGGTTGGCCCACGCGGCCCTGCCAAAGATGAAAATCACCCGCGTCCGCTACTATTCTCCTGGCACGCAAGCGCGTGGCGCGGGTCAGAATCTCCTCAGTTCAAACGTCATCTGTATCGACACCGATGCGGGTATTACGGGAATCGGCGAAGGCGGATCGAAGGACACAATCGAACACTGTGCCTCCGCGCTCATCGGCCAAGACCCGGGCAGGATTGAGACTCACTGGCAGAACATGTTTCGCGGGGCCTTCTTCCCCACTGGCCACGAGGAGATGCATGCACTTGGCGGCCTTGATATCGCCTTGTGGGACATCAAGGGAAAAGCCCTGGGCGTGCCGGTTTACGCACTCCTGGGGGGGCCTACGCGCAACTATTGCGAGTGCTACGGCATCTTCCCGGTAAAGACCACGCTCCGTGACGCGGCCCGCGAATGCATGGAAGCCGGCTTCCGCGCCTTCCGGACCGAGGTAGTCGGCCCGGGGCTTGCCGACACACAGACGAATTCACGCGGGTTCAATGACTGGAACCCGCACGAGGCGGTGCTGGCCACTTTCAAGCGTTGCCAGGAAGTTCGTGAGGGTGTGGGCGAAAAGGGCGACTGGACGGTTGATTTCCACGGCAAGCTGGACATGCCCGACGCCATCGCGCTCGCCAACATGATCGAACCTTTGCGGCCATTTTGGGCCGAGGACCTGGTTCGGAACGAGGCCTATCCCCTGTATCGGCAAATACGACAAGCGGTCAGAGTGCCGCTCGCGACAGGTTATGGCAACAAGTTTGAGGTCAAAGATTTGATCGAGCAGCAATTGGTCGATTACATACGCGTGATGATCCCGAGTTGTGGCGGCATCACTGAGTTTTTGAAGATTGCCAGCCTGTGCGAGATGCACTTTGTAGGATTGATCCCAGAATCCGGCGGACCGATTTCGACCGCCGCGGAGGTGCATGTCGCCGCCGCTACAAACGTGCCATTCCTCTTGCAGATTGGCCGTTCGACCCCGCAGCCTTACCTGCCTCAAAGTTTTGACTTCCGTCAAGGCAAGGTCTATGTGAACGAGCGGCCGGGGTTGGGTGTCGAATTCGATCCCAAACAGGCGACTCTGATCACGGAAGTGACTAAGGCCGGGAATATCGGAGGCATGCTCCGCCCAGACGGGTCATATACGAACTGGTAGGCGCCGGTATTTCCATTCTCCGGTCACGCCGGTAGCTTCGGGCGCGAAGAATCCTCCCGACCGCTGCTAAACTCAAAGTCGGTGAGATTTTCACCCTCGGAGCGAACGGGCAGTGAATCAGAAGGATGACAGCGCGTGGGCGGAGGCGAAGCGCCGCTGCAGGCTGTCGGACGAGGAGGTCCGCATGGCCAGGGAACTCGGCTTCCAGCCCAGGTCCCTCATCAAGAACATTCCTTCGCCGTCCCAGAAATGGAAGGCGCCAGTCGGCGACTGGGTAAGGGCGCTCTACGAAAAGAAGATTGGGTCGCGTGGGCAGGCGGGTGGCGCTCCGGCCACGCCGGCAGTGCGAAACCAGGTGATCGAATTCCGCAACCCGGAGCATCCCTGGCCCGACAAGCCGAAGATTCCCGAGCTGGTTTTGGAAGACCCATTCGAGTCTGAAGGCGATGAAGATGAGGATGTGGATGCCGCATGGGACAAGTACGCCTTCCAGGACAGGTTGGAGGAGCCATCCGAGGAGGACATCGACCAACAGAACACCCGCATGCTTCGCCGCCAGTGCCTGTACCGCTGGGCCGCACACTCGGTCGCGGTTGCCATGAGTAAGTTGCCGGAGGTCCAGAAGGTGGCAGCATTCGGCGCGGTTGCTCAGCCGTTGGAAATGGAAGTTCCACGGTTTCGTGAGTTTCGCCGCTACCGGATTGAGGTTCTGCACGAGTGCGCCGATCTGGATCTGGCGGTCTGGACAGCCAACCTGCCGGGTCTCAAGGAATTGAAGCGCGAGATGAGTAGCGGGCTATCCGTGGTGCAAAACACGGCGTGGGGAGGCGTCGCCCATCATCAGGTGGATGTCCATATCCTCGATGCCGAAAGCGGGGCCTACCGGGGACGGCTCTGCGATTTTGGGCAGTGCCCTAAGCCACGGAAGCTGCAGTGCCTGGTCCCCGGTTGCGGGGCACAACCGTTCCTGCAGCAGTTCGAACGATACCGCTTCAATTCCGCGCAATTCGAAGGCGAGCCGAAAGTCACGCTGTTCGATCGGACCAGCGGATTTCTAGTGCACCCGCCGCGGATTGACGCGAAGCCGGCCAGACTTGTGCGCCGCGCCAGGAGAGACGATGAAGGTTCTGACGACGAGAACCCGCCGTTCTGATGTGCCTTGACACGTTGAAAGTTGATTGAGGTCAAGGAGAAAAAGACGAGGCTCAGCGGCTCCAAGACACACTTATTGTGGTATGCGGATGTCGGCCTAGGCCAAAAAGGAGATTGTTAATGAGAGCCATCTACGTAATATTGGCGTTAATCGTTGCGTGTGTATGTGGCAACGTTGGGACTCTTTACGGCGCCGGGCAATATATCAAGATTGATTATCCGGCGTCGACCGTCGAGGGCGAACTGCGAATTGCCGTCACTTACACACTCTGGATTCCGGACGGCGTGAAGGCCTTCCGCGGCATCATCGTCCACCAGCACGGCGCGGGCATGACGGCCTCCAAGGAGGGATCCACTGCCGCCTACGACCTGCATTGGCAGGCTTTGGCGAAGAAGTGGGACTGCGCCCTGCTCGGCCCCAGCTACCACGTGTTAAACGATGGAGACCTGGGGCCCGCAGGCTCACTTTACTGGTTTGACCCGCGCCTCGGTTCGGACAAGACCTTTCGCAAGGCCCTTGGCGATTTCGCGACCCAGACTGGCCATCCCGAACTGGCCACCGTCCCTTGGGCTCTCTGGGGCCACTCCGCCGGCGCCGGATGGGCAGATGTCATGAGCACTCTGCATCCCGAACGCGTCATCGCGGTTTACTACCGCTCCGGTTCGGCGTTGGTGTGGGCCGACAGACCCGCCATGTTCCCACCGGTTACAATCCCCGCCGCAAGTTATACCATCCCCAGGATGTGCAGCACCGGCGTGAAGGAAAAGGACCTGACGCGCATCCTGCTGGCCACGTGCGGGACTTACCGCACCAATGGCGCGCCCACCGGCTTCGCCCAGGACCCTCGCACCGGCCACGAGTGCGGCGACAGCCGCTATTTCGCCATCCCGTTCCTTGACACCTGTCTGGCGATGCGCCTGCCGGAGAAGGGCAGCCAGGACCAAACGCTTAAGCCGGTGGATATGAGGGGGGCCTGGCTGGCGCCGCTGCTGGGCGACACGGCTGTGCCGGCGGCTCAGTTCAAGGGCAATCGTCTTGAAGCGGTCTGGCTGCCCAATGAAGCCGTCGCCAAGATATGGATGGAATACGTCAAGAATGGCACTGTTTCCGACGTCACGATGCCTCCGGCCCTGTTTGTAGTGAAGGCGGCCAAAGGCAGCGGCGGCAATGAAATCACATGGGATGCCGAGGCCGATTTCGAGAGCGGCATTGGGGGATTCGTTATCATGCGCGACGGGCAGGCGATCGCCAGGCTGCCGGTGGCGCCTCCGCCCAAGGTATACGGACGCCTCCTGTTTCAGGGGCTGTCGTTTCACGACACGCCGGAAGAGCCGATGCCGGAGATGCGTTACGTGGACAAGTCGGCCAAGCCGGGCGAGAAGCACGCCTACACGATTATCGGCATTAACAGCGCGGGGGTGCCGTCTCAGCCGTCCGCCGAGGCGGTTGTCGCTCCCTGACGGAGTGGGGAAGGACAGTGATTCAGGAAAGTAAAGGATCGCTACTATGATCAAGTGTATAAGAAGATACCTGCGTCTTGGCCTCGGAACAGCCGCCATATTCGCTATTCTGCCGGCTTCTAAAGGCTTGCTGGCGGCCGATGGATACGTCCCATTCGATGGTCCAAAGACCACGTGGCACGAGGGATTCGACCGTTATGACTTCATCATGGACGATGCCACGGGTGCGATCGCGCCCATGACGGCGCCCGCGAGCGAGGTGACTGGCTTTAGTGTCGACAGTAACCTGACGGATGGCAAACGACGGTGCATCGTGGTCGTTCCCAGGAAAGCCGCGCCCGGCTATCCATGGTCTTGGCGGGGCTGCTATTGGAACCACCAGCCCCAAACCGAAGTCGAGCTGCTTAAGCGCGGGTTCCATATCGCTTTTGTCGCACCCGACGCCGGCAGGCAAGGCAAAGCGTGGGACACGTGGTATAACTTCATGACGGAAAAGCATGGGCTAGCGAAGAAGTCCGCTTTCATCGGCATGAGCAAAGGCGGGGTAAATGAGTTCAACTGGGGCATGGTTAATCCCGACAAGGTGGCGTGCATCTATGCCGACAACCCCGCACTGTACGACGAGGACTTCGCCAAACTTCCAGAGCTGGCCAAGCATGACATGCCTCTATTGCACATTTGCGGCTCTGAGGATTTTATATTGCAGCGGCATACTCTGGTCATCGAGAACACGTACCATCAGTTGGGCGGCCTGATCACGGTGATGATCAAGGAAGGCCACGCCCATCACCCGCATAGCCTGGAGAATGCCAAGCCGATTGCCGATTGGATCGAGCGGCATATGACACCGTCCACGGCCAACCGGCCCGCTTTCGTGGATGCGAACTTCACGAAGGGGTATTACTACAGCCTCGAGCCTTCCTACATTTATCTGAAGGAAGAGGACACCTATGCCACGGCCCGGGGGCCAGGGTTCACGGAGTGTTACGACCGCTACGACGGAGGCGCTTCCGGCATCTTCAGGACGGGCGGCATGGCGATCATTGTGCCCAAGACCGTGGCGCCGGGAACCCCCTGGGTGTTCATGGGGGATCCTATAGAGAGGGATGCGACCGTCGAGCAGGCGCTGCTGGCGAAGGGCTACCACATTGTGATCGTCGCGGCCGAAGGACCGGGTATGATGCAAAAGACGTGGGACGATATCTATAAACTCCTTGTGGACAGTGGATTCTCCAGCAAGCCGGTGCTGAAAGGGACCGGGGCGAAGGCAGGCGAAGCATACGCTTGGGCGGTCGCAAACCCGGGCAGGGTCTCCTGCATTTATGCCCGGAATCCGCTCATGCGCAGTCTCATGGCGGGCAAAGAGCAACCGATTGACCACCTGGCGGCGCTGGCGAAAGCAGGCGTGCCGGTCCTGCACGACAGCGGCGCCTTGGATCCCTGGTTGGACAGCCAGACTCGCGTCGTCGAGAAACGTTATAAGGAGCTCGGCGGAAAGATCACGGTTATCGTCAGGGCGGGCGAAGGGCATTTTCCGCTTTCGCCGAAAGACCCGAAGTCGGTCGTGGATTTCATCGTGAGCCAGCAGCGATGAGTGGGTTCCTGAGGAATGCGGGATGAACACGAAGGACATGGGCCGGCCGCGCGCCGTCCGTTCCGCTCCCGGTTCAACTCAACAATGTCACGGTGACCATGTCTATTGAACGAGGGGCCCCGCCGCCTACTTCTTGATATAGCCGACCGTCTGCGCGAGCGTAATCCGCTGGTCGGGCCGCAGGTTCAGGGCTTTGCTCAGCTCGGCGCGGGGCACCGACCCGCGCACCACCGTGCCCAGGCCCTCGGAGGCGCAGAACAGGTACACGTTCTGAGCGATCAACCCGGTATTGGCGTTGGCAGTGGCAGTCTTGGCGTTCTCGTCCGTGCCTCCCATTTTTGAGAAGTCGGCCACGTAAACCAGGTTCAGGGGCGCTTCTCCGACAAATGCCACCGTCCCCGTGAGCTTCCGCAGATCGCCGTTCACCACCGGCTTGAGGGCGTTGCCTTTGGCGTCGTATACGTAGGCGCCATCCGCCGTGACCGCGTAGATCTCGATTTCCTGCTTGTTCGACGATGAGGGCGCGGTGCGGAGACCGTTCTCGCGGTTGATCCCCCAGCCAGCCCACAACAAGTTCGAAAGCACCTGCGGCGAGAGCTTTTCCGGGCTGAATTCGCGCGTCGATTTCCGTTCCTTGAGGGCCTGCATCAGCGGTTTGCCTCCGCTGGTTTGCGGCGCCGGCAGGGCCACGGGTTTCAGATCCTGCGCGAACAGCCCCGCGGGAACGAGCAAAAGGGCAAAAAAAGACCTGGACATCGGAGTTCTCCTTCCTCCGCAGTATAACCGCCGGCGCTACTCCACGCGCAACTGAATCCGCGAACCGTCCGCGCCCCCGAAGTACACGCGCTCGAAGGCCTTCTGAAAATCGTTCGAGAGCGCCTTCGGAATCTCCATGAACTTTTGCGGATTCCGGTCCGTCAGCGGAAACCACGAGCTCTGGATCTGCACCATGATCCGATGCCCCTGCCGCCAGGTATGCGCGATATCCGGCAAAAAGAACGTAATCCGCTCCGGCTTGTTGGGCTCGAACGGCGCCGGCTTCTCGAAGCTCTTGCGGAACTTGCCGCGGAAAGGCTCGCCGCGAATCAGTTCCTGGTATCCGCCCATCGGCGCGTTGCTCGCCGCTGCCGCCGGCGGCGGACCGGGCGCAGCGGCAGGCGCGGGATTGTTGTAGTCCGGATAATCGCCCGGGAAAACGTCGATCACCTTGACGTCGAAATCGGAGTCCGTCCCGGTGGTCGAGACTTTGAGGTCGACCCCGATCGACCCGAACACCGAGACGTCATGGTCCAGCGGCTCGGTCTTGAACACCAGCACGTCGGGACGCATCGAGGCGAACCGCTGGTCCTCCGTCATGTAGGTATTGAGCACTCCCTGAACGATACGGCCGACGTAGGGCACCGGCTTGCCCGGGTCCGACAGATACTCTTCGAAGCCCGGCTCCGCCGGCCGGCTCCACGCCAGCTTGCCCCTGGCATCCAGGAACAGGTCGGTGGCCTGCGCTTCGCGCGGCGGCCAGGCGTCGAAGCGGCGCCACTGGTTCATGCCCGTTTGGAACACCCATGCCTTGGGAAACTTGCCGTCGCCGCGGCCCTTCAGGTAGTGGAGGAAGAACGGAAGCTCGATTTGCTCGCGGTAGTATTGCGCCGTCTTGGAAGCGAAGTTGATGTTGCCCAGCCGGTCGCCGTCGCCGCGCGAAAAACCGCCGTGGTTCCAGGGGCCCATTATGAGCATGTCGGCCGGCGGCGTGTTCTTCTCCATGAAATCGAACTGGCGCAGCAGGCCCTGCGGGTCTTCGGTGTCGTACCAGCCGCCCACCAGCATGACCGCCGGCTTGATGGCGGTCAGATACTTCCAGATGGCGCGCGACTGCCACACCTCGTCGTAGGTGGTGTGGCCGATATTCATGTCCCACATGGGCTGCTGATGCTTGAAATACTTTTCGTCGGCGTTGGCCAGCGAACCCAGGCTGAGATAGAAATCGTAGCCGTCCGGCGTGCCGTAGTCGAACGGCAGCGTGCGCGGGGGCGGCGCGGGATCGCCCTCGCGATTGCGGAACCCCATGTAGAAGCCGAAGCGGTGCGCCAGCATGAACGCGCCGTTATGGTAGACGTCGTCGCCCATGTAGTAATCGGCGACGGGCGCCTGCGGCGACACCGCCACCAGCGCCGGATGCGCGTCGATCATCCCCGCCGTGGCGTAGAACCCCGGCTGCGAGACGCCCCACATCCCCACCTTGCCCGTGTTGCCGGGCACGTGCTTCACCAGCCAGTCGATGGTGTCGTAAGTATCCGTGCTCTCATCCGTATCTTTGGGACCGCTCTTGACCGGCTTGTGAGGGCGTATGGTGACGAAGTCGCCTTCGCTCATGAACCGGCCGCGCACGTCCTGGTAGACGAAGATGAACTTCTCCCGCTCGAACAGCTCCGAGGGACCGAGGTTCGCGCGGTACAGGTCGATGCCATACGGCGCGACGTTGTAGCCTGTCCGCTCCATCAGGATGGGATACGTCTTGCCGTCCGAGAAAACGTCCTTGGGCACGTAGACCGACGTGAACAGCTTGATGCCGTCGCGCATGGCGATGCGGTACTCGAACTTCGAGTAGTTCGCGCGGATGGAGGCGGCGCGCTCCGCCGATGCGCCAGTCGCGGCAGCGGCGCCGGCCCCGCGTCCCTGAGCGACGGCCAGTTGGGCCAACAGCAGAAGAGCAAATATGACGCGCATGGCGGCCGCCTACTTCACCTCGAGCGTCTTCTTCAGCCACGCAATCATTTCCGGTTTCCAGTGCTGCATCTCCGGGGCGCGCCAGCCTCCCATCCCGTGCCCGCCGTTTTCGATGGTGATCAGTTCGCAGCCCGCTCCCACTTTGTGCATCGCCTCGCACAGGGCAGGCGATTGCTCATACGACACTTGGTCGTCCTTGTTCCCGTGGATGCACAGGAACGGCGCCATTCCCTTGTGGACCGCGGCGATGGGCGCCACCGCGCGCAGCTTCGCAAGGCCTGCCGCATCCAGTTGTTCGGCGCCGAAGAAATGAATGCCGCCGCCGTTGGCCGCGTGCTGGTTGATGGTCGCCATGTTGAAGCGTTCCGGATGATCGCGCCGCGCTTCGGCCAGCTTGGCGTAATCCACCGGCCCATAAAAATCCACCACGGCCGCTACTCTCGTCTCCGGCGTTTCATGCGTGGCGGCGTAGTTCACGAGAAACCCGCCGGCCGATTCGCCGATGATCGCGATCTTCGAGACATCGGCGTGGTACGCCGCGGCATTGGCCTTTACCCACCGGATGGCGCTATAGAGATCTTCGATGGCCTGCGGAAAACGGAACTCGGGCGCGAGCCGGTAATCGGTGCTGAACCACGCGAATCCGGCGTCGGCCAGCGGTTCGAACAATGGCCGGACGTTGGTGCTCCGGCTTCCGCCGTCGAACCCCCCGCCGTGGACCAGAATGGCGGCGGCGAACGGCCCCGGTCCGTCCGGAACGTGAAGGTCGAGCAGGATTGGCTTCCCGCCCGGGTGGGCGTATTCGACGTCCTTCCGGTCCAGAGGCGCGGCGGCCAGAGTCGCGGCGCAGGCAATTGCCAGTATGAGAGTGGATCTTCGCATGGAGAGAATTGTATCAGTTACACTGGGCTTGTTATGAAACGTTGGCGCACTTGCTTTCTGATCGCGTCGGCTCTCACCGGGGTGGCTGCCATGCTCGCCACCGGTGCGGCGTCCGGCCAATCCGCGGGACCCGT
>Ga0224534_1000693_pt1 | contig 20406 bp, 22 predicted proteins | sample 714E12024metaG_FD_172012 | JGI IMG/M metagenome (GOLD analysis project Ga0224534, IMG submission 172012) | Peat soil microbial communities from Stordalen Mire, Sweden - 717 E1 20-24 | ecosystem: Environmental > Terrestrial > Soil > Wetlands > Peat | place: Sweden: Norrbotten County, Stordalen... | reverse complement strand
CGAACAACCGTGAACCGCTGTAGAAGTGTCGAAACCCTGCACTGACGTCATCAAAAACGAGCTCTGTCCGATGGCTCGGGATAAATCTGGGAGATACCTGTTTACTGCCCAGGTGGTGGCCGGCATGAAGGCGGCGTGAACGCGGCGCAGGCTTCGGTTAGGAACGTGGGAACCTGCCATCCGATGCTAAGGGAAAATTCCAAGCGGAAGACCCGCAAGGACGAAAGTACCGATGCGGATGGCAGGGGCGGAACAGCCCGTAGTAGTAATGAAACCTCGTAATGGGCGTGGAGCGAAGGGGCTGTGTCATTCAGTTTTGTTTATCGGTCAACCGATAAGGGAGGAGCCAATGGACAAGACAAAGCCGTATGAAATCTCCAAGTATGTGGTAGTGAAAGCGTTCCAACGAGTAAAAGCGAACAAAGGGGCAGCCGGAATAGACAACGAGAGCCTGGAAGCGTTCGAAGCGGATCTGAAAAACAACCTCTATAAGATCTGGAACCGGATGTCTTCCGGCAGCTATTTCCCTCCGCCGGTCAAAGCGGTAGAAATACCCAAAAAGACTGGCGGAACAAGGATTCTCGGGGTTCCCACTGTGGCCGACAGAGTTGCCCAGATGGTAGCCAAAATCTATTTCGAACACAAGGTGGAGCCGATATTCCACCCGGACTCCTACGGCTACCGGCCGGAAAAATCGGCAGTGGACGCCCTCACAGTTACACGCCAGCGTTGCTGGCGCTATGACTGGGTGCTGGAGTTTGACATCAAGGGTCTGTTTGACAACATCGACCACGAGCTGTTGATGAAGGCGGTACGGAAGCACACCAGCATCCCCTGGGTCATCCTCTACATTGAGAGGTGGCTGAAAACTCCCTTCCAGATGCCGGATGGCACTCTTATAGAGCGCACAAAAGGCACTATGCAGGGTGGGGTGATTAGTCCAGTTCTGGCCAATCTGTTTCTCCACTATGCCTTCGATATGTGGATGGCCAAGAATCATCCTGACAAGCCGTTCGCCCGTTATGCTGATGATGCCGTGGCGCACTGTTACACCAAACGGGGTGCAGAGACGCTCCTTGATGGCCTCAAGAAACGGATGGCGGAGTGCAGGTTGGAGCTGCATCCGGATAAGACCCGCATCGTCTACTGCAAGGATGACAAACGGCGGGGAAACCACCCGGAAACCAGCTTTGACTTTCTGAGCTACACCTTCCGTCCGCGCAGGTCGAAGAACAAATATGGGAAGCACTTCGTCAACTTCTCCCCCGCGGTCAGCAACAAGGCGAAAACGGCCATGCGGCAGACTATTCATGACTGGCGCATGCACCTCAAGTCCGACAAGACCCTTGAAGACCTGTCCCGCATGTTCGACCCGGTAGTAAGAGGATGGACTAATTACTACGGGTGCTTTTACAAGTCGGAACTCTACCCTGTACTCAAGCACATGAACCGGGCATTAGTACGCTGGGCGTGTAGGAAACACAAAAGGCTTCGAGGCCACAAACGGCGAGCGGAACACTGGCTCGGCAAGATTGCCAGACGAGAACCTAGGTTGTTTTCTCACTGGCAGATGGGGATTACTCCAGCGACTGAATGATAGGAGCCGTATGAGCTGAGAGGTTCACGTACGGTTCTGAGAGAGCCTGGGGGTGAAATTCCCCCGGGCTACTCACCCACCGTATAGTACCCATGAAGCGGGGTAACTCCCGCTGAGGGAAGGCGGTGACACAGAGCCACCCTCACCATCTGTAGTAACAACGGTACTACTTTTCTGGATGTGATTTTAAGTTAGAGCGTTGACTTGGATTACCGATCACTTGCTACAATTAGTCTTAATGGCAGGGACGATAGCGCTTATTTTCCCCAAGCCTGGTTCTGCTTTAAGCGTCTTAGTCACCCCGGTGCTTGGCGTGATGGTTCTAAACGTGAGCATGACAATCCGGTTCGATGATTTGAAACAGATAGCAGAGCATCCTTTTATGATTTGTTGGAGCGCATTTCTTCAGTTTATCCCCATGTCGCTGTTTGCGCTATTGCTAGGTAAAATGTTCTCCCAGTGGTTAGATATCAGTACCGGTCAATTGCTTTTGGGCGCTCTTCCAGCCGATGTCTCGGCGCCGCTTATGGTTTACCTGGCTGGCGGTAGCACTGCGCTTGGTACAGCGATGCTGGTTGTTGCCATGGTTCTAACTCCGGTCGTATTGCCAAGCATCCTGGCGTGGTTTGGCGGAGTGGCTTTCAGCGTTCCGATTTCCTACCTGGTAATTGAGTTATTTGGCATTATCATAGCGCCTGTAGTGTTGGGTATATTTCTAAACCTCAGATCGGCAAGCGTGAGAGAAAACGAGAGAATATGGTCCGGCATAGCTTCTGTGTGCTATATAATTTTGCTTTTGATAGTAGTCTCGTCCAATGCTCAAAAGATTATTGCCTTAAAGGTTTTTGCCTTGCTCATGCTTTTAATTGAAGTGATCCTCAACCTTTTTGGATACAGCCTGGCATTTCTTACCAAGCTTATTTTCAGGCAGCAGGACACATTCCTTCCAATGCTATTCGTTGTAAGCAGCAAGGAGTTTGGTATCGCTTCCGCTGCGGTCGAAACTATGAGACTGAATACAGCCCTGGTTATCCCATCGGTTTTTTACGCGGTCGTCCAGATGATATCAGCGCCAATAATGGTGAGGATCTTCATGAAAGCATCAAGGCAAGCAACCAGGCAGTGAAGTGAACGCCCCTAAATATGGCGGTCGACTGTAAAAATGAATGTTGATGAGGAAGCAAATATGGATAAATATTCTATGAGGGTTTTGCTGGACACGGAAGGCAATGCTGTTGATGCTTATGGAATCACCAATATCCCTACTACATACATAATAGACCAACAGGGAAAAGTCTATGATATTATCGTTGGACCTACCAGCAAAGATGCTCTAATGGCTTACGTGAACAAGCTAACCGGAATTGGGGCTGAATGAATACAAATATAGTGATGCAGCCGCTCTTAGCCGGCTCGAGGCCGGAGGCCTGGATGAAGGAAAGCCCGCCGACACGCTGGCTTCGCCGTTCCGGATATACATTAGAGTGGACAGCCCTCTGTGAAAAGGTTATTGACTGCGCCCAGGCACGTTTTAGAACGGCGGTTCCGATCCCGAGGCCGCCGTTTGATCTTTTGCAGAAACCTTGAAACTGAGGTTCTTACTTGACACCGGTGGAGTGGCAAGATATAATGCCTATAAACAATAGCGGATAACTAGTAAAATAGAGTAGAGACGAAGTGCCGACTGGAAAACCAGAGGCCAAACGGATCTGTCCGTTTGGCCTCTTACCGTTCAAAGAGTGAGGCTACAGAAAAATGAACTTTTTCAAAAGAATACTTCAAATCGCTTACCATTTGTTGGCCGTCTTTATTTTCTTGCTGATCTGGGAGATTGCGCCGAGGGTCGGGTTGGCCGATCCCACGTTCCTGCCGCCATTCTCGGTGGTGGTCGTCGCCTTATATAAACTGATCGTCAGCGGGGTGCTATTAACGGACACCTTGATCAGCCTCCAGAGGGCGTTCTTGGGTTTTGTCCTGGGAATAGCGATCGCGATTCCCCTGGGATTGTTTATCGGGTGGTACAAGGCCTTTGATCGCTTTATCGATCCCTTGCTGCAGACCTTCAGGCAGTTGTCCGTACTGGCGTTGTTTCCAGTTTTCATACTGCTTTTCGGGATAGGAGAACTCTCCAAAGTGCTCCTGATCTTTTGGGGGGTTGTCTGGACGATCCTCCTGAGTACGATTGCGGGCGTTAAAAACGTCGATCCGTTGCTGATCAAATCAGCGAGGTCGATAGGCGCATCCACCTTTACGGTGTTATTCAAGGTAGTGCTTCCCGGAGCTTTCCCGCCAATATTTACCGGGATCAGGTTGAGCGCGCCAATTGGGGATTGACAACGCTACCCCGGAAACCATAGCCGGTATCGCCGGCCGGGTTTCCATTCCCTCAGAGAATCTGGCGCATTTACCGTTTGCAGCCGACGCTTCGTCGATCGGGCAGGCGATCAGAGATGCCGACCGGGTTGGGCGTGACTTCCTCGATCGGATTTCTGAAGAACGTCTCACCTGAGATTTGCTGCCATTGATTGAAGAACTGGGCTGAGGCGGGTCAGCGTGTCTCTTTTTGGACGAATTTGATATTGGAGGTGGCCGCAAGGTAATAATGCGCTCTGCAATAGAATGTTAAATATGCGGCATAGAATTCTCAGCAATAGGATCAACAAAATAAGATAATAGGAGGGTTAGACTGTTGAGAAGTAAGATTGATAATAAACCTATATTCATATTATTGATGCTGTTGGCAACCGTAATGATAATAGGGCTATCTGGATGCTCCAAGAACACTTCCGGATCGGCAAGCAATGTTAAGGTGATCCGGGTAGGAACCACCAACGTGATGCCTCCATATACCTATGTTGACAGCAATGGTAATTTGGTTGGTTTTGAGGAGGATTTTATCAGCGCGCTTCAGAAAAGACTACCACAGTATAAATTTGAGATCCAAACCATGCAGTTTGCTTCCCTGGCGGTATCTTTGCAAACAGGTAAACTGGACATGGCGGTAAATCAATTTGTCAAAAACCCGCAGCGAAGCAAGAACTTTCTCATTCCTGACGAAAATTACTGCGTCTCACCCTTGAGGATAGCTGTCAGGGAGGACAGCACCATCAATAGCCTGGAAGATTTGCGGGGGAAGACCATCATTATGGACCCGACCTCCTTTGAGTATGGCTATGTCAAGGCTTTTAGCGATCAAGATCCCAGCCATCCGATCAACATTCAGGAAGTGCAGAGTCTTAATGATGCCGATAATCTCAAGATGGTGGCTTCCGGAAGGCTTGATGCCGATCTGACTTACCCGACCGAATTCAACGCCATCCAGGACCAGTTGCATTTAAACTTGAAGCTGGCGCCCGTTGTTGTCTTGAGAGAGTTGACGTACCCGCTGATTGCCAAACAGGATACCCAATTGGACCAGGACGTCAACGCCCAGATCAAGGCCATGAAGGCAGACGGAACATTATCGCAACTGGCAATAAAATGGTTCAAAGAAGACGTTTTTAAAGAATAATGAATAATGTTTGTCAGGCGCCAATCAGGTTTTGCTGTCTGCTCTGCATAACGAGATTGGCGCCGATAAACCCTGATCATGTCCACCTGGTGTCTCCGGCGCTAGATGACAGACTCTCCGGTGAAAGATGGTAAGTTAACCAACTGAACGTGCTTTAATAAAGAAGGTGTGTTCTTGGGCCAAATTATTGCGAATGCAGCGGGAGTAATATTGCCTGCTCTAATCAAGGCGTTGCCAATCACGCTTTACATGATGGTCATGTCTTTAATCTTTGGGACTATTCTGGCTGTATTGCTGACTGCCGTCAGCCTTAGGAGCAAAGGGCCGGCAAAAGCTATCGCCTCCGGCTATGTCACTTTTTTTCGTGGCACTCCGGAACTGGTACAGTTGTATCTGATTTTTTTTGGCATGCCGCAAATATTGACTTTGCTCGGGATCGATATCAGCAACTGGAGCGCTGTTTCTTTTGCCATTATCACCTTTTCTTTGAATGTTGCGGCCTATCTTTCTGAAGTTATGCGTTCAGCCTATCTTTCAGTGGAACCTGGACAGCGAGATGCTGCTTTCAGCATTGGCATGAGCAACCTGCAAGCCTTGCGAAGAGTGGTTCTTCCACAAGCTTTTGCAGTAGCCTTGCCCAATCTTGGCAATACCTGCATCATCTTGCTCAAAGATACCTCTCTGGCGTTTACAATCGGGGTTATCGACATTATGGGTATGGCGCAGATCATCAGCGCAAGAGACTTTGGCGTGGCGCAGGTGGAGATTTATATCGTAGTCAGCCTGATCTACTGGGCTATGTGCGTGATGCTAGAGCAATGCTCAGCGTATTTTGAGAAAATATATAAACTGGGTTCAGCAGCTTTGACATGAGCAGGTCATTTTAGCTAGAAACAGGAAGATGATGGCCATGATCCTGCAGAAGGGAAGTTTATAATGGTTTTTGACTTTAATTTTGTCAAAGAAGCTTTCCCTATAATCTTGATGGCTGTTCCCATGACCCTGTTTCTTGCTGTGACCTCAATGCTGATCGGCTTGGTTATCGGCCTGATTATTGCACTGATCAGAATCTACAAAGTTCCTGTCTTGAGAAGGATAGCGGAAATCTATGTATCTTTTATCAGGGGCACACCGCTGGTAGTACAGATCTATCTCGCCTATTATGCCCTTCCCTATGAGATTGTTAAAATTGCCAATGATTGGGGAGCGGGATGGACCGAAAAGAGCTTACCTTCAACGCTCTATGCCATCGTGGCCTTCTCTCTCAATGCTTCTGGCTATCTATCGGAGGCGATCCGTTCGGCGCTGGAATCAGTCGATGCAGGACAGATGGAAGCTGCCTATTCGATTGGCATGACCAGAATGCAGGGAATGATCAGAATTGTTATTCCGCAAGCCTTGATTGTAGCGCTGCCCAACTTCGGCAACCTGTTTCTCGGCCTGATCAAAGGCACTTCGATTGCTTTTATGATCTCTGTCAGGGAGATCATGGCAGTTTCTGTGATTGAGGCTAGCGTGGGGTATGACTTCGTTGAAACTTATTTGATGGCTGCAATTATCTATTTAGCGATATGTTTCATCTTTGAAAGATTATTTAAAGTTATTGAGAGCAATTTAAAAGCGCATAGAGCGGAGATAACAGCATGATCAGTTTGAACGATATCCATAAAAGATTCGGAAACAACGAGGTTCTCAAGGGTATCAGCTTGGATGTTGACAGAGGTGAAGTTGTGGTCATTCTGGGCCCCAGCGGATCCGGTAAAACGACTCTGCTCAGATGCATCAATCATCTCGAAAAAGCCGATCGAGGGCAAATATGCATTGGCGATCTCCTGGTGAATTGTACTAAATTATCAAAACAAGATGTCCTCAACCTGAGAAAAAGAACTGCGATGGTATTTCAACATTACAATCTTTTTAAAAACAAGACTGTCCTGGAGAATGTGATCGAGGGCCCGATGATTGTGCAGAAAATTGCCAGAGACCTTGCTCTGGCCAATGGCCACCTGCTACTTGATAAGGTGGGGTTATCCGACAAGTACGATTCTTATCCTTACCAGCTTTCCGGCGGGCAGCAGCAGCGTGTAGGCATAGCTCGCGCCCTGGCCCTCAACCCGGAAGTGATCCTGTTTGATGAGCCGACGTCGGCGCTTGACCCAGAGCTGGTGGGCGAAGTCTTGCAGGTCATGAAGAAGATTGCCAGGGAGGGCATCACGATGATCGTGGTGACACATGAAATATCCTTTGCGATGGATATTGCCAACAAGGTGATTTTCATGGATGGTGGAGTGATCGTGGAGCAGGGAGTTCCCAGCGATATTTTCGTCCGCCCCAGAGAGGAGAGAACCAGACAGTTCTTAAAAAGAATTATGCCGGAATATACGTATGCGATATGACAAACAACTTTATTGCCGTAACCCAGCCAGCGGAATGGTGGGATCGATAAAAGACATGGGAGGTGGCTGCGATCAGTACTGTAGAAACTCAGAACAGGGAAGACCGGCCGAATACATTTCTGGTTGCCGGCGGTGAATGCGGTGAACTGGCTCATCAATACAAGAGAGGGTGTCTCCGACAAGCCAACCGGACGTTCGAGCAGTCCTTGCAATGTCAGGAAATCAACAGCATCGCCTGCCTGCTTTCGATGGAAGACGCCGTGTTTGTGATCCACGCTCCGCTGGGCTGCACCGGGTGCATTTCCTTTGGCAACGAGCAATATAAAATTGGGCAGCATCACGCCGGTAGGAAGATCTTGAAAAATGCCCGGTATCTGGCCACCAATCTGGATGAACACGATATTGTTTTCGGCGGCGAGGAGAAGTTGAAAGAGGCGGTGCTCGAAGCTGAAACAAGGTACCACCCCGGCGTGATTTTTATCTTTGCCTCTTGCGCTTCCGGCATCATCGCCGACGACATTGATGCGGCAGCGGAAAAGTTGCAGCAAGAGGTCAAGGCGATCGTAGTCCCGATTCATTGCGAAGGGTTCAAATCGAGACTGATGTCGACGGGTTATGATGCAGCCTTCAACGCCATTGCGCATTATATCCTCAAGGGCTACCGCCCCGAACCCGAGGATGGTCTGATCAACCTGTTTGCGCCGGTGTCGATCGGCATCGACGACCAGGAGGAGATTATCAGGCTGCTGGGAGTCATGGGGCTGCACGTCAATTTTGTTCCCTTCTACTCCAATTTGGAAAAGATCAAAAAGATCCCGGCGGCCGTGGCCTCTGCTTCCATCTGCCAGGTGTTCGCCGATAACTTCATGAAATGGCTCTCCGAGGAGTATCAAATACCCCATGTCATCACCGGCATGCCGCTCGGAGTGAGAAATACCGACGAGTGGCTGCTCGGGATTGCCAAACTGGTCGGCAAAGAAAAAGAAATAAGCGAGTATATCGAAAGAGAGCATGCCCGGGTGACGCCACAGGTTGCCGAGGTGCGCAGCAGGCTCGAGGGCAAGCGGGTGTTCATCTGCGCCGGCACGGCGCGCTCCTTTGCGGCTGCCGCTCTAATCGAGGATTACGGAATGAAGCTGGTCGGGATGGAGACCCCTTCTTATGAGGAAGTGGTCTCGGGCCGGGTCGATAAGCTGATCGAACTTTACGGCGATAATTTCATTCTTGATATCGCCAATATGCAGCCTTTTGAACAGTCCAACCTCGTCAACCGCCTCCAGCCCGATCTGTTCATTGGCATGGCGGCCTGGGCAGCCAAACAGGGAGTGCCGACCATGCATGTCAACGAGGCGAAGAGGCCGACGATGGGTTATGACGGCATCCTGTATCTCGGGCGAAAAATGGTCGATGCCATCGATAATCCGGGCTTTAACGTCAAGCTCGCCCGGCACAAAAGACTGCCATACCGCGACTCCTGGTACGGTGAAGACCCGTTCAAATATCACAAGGAACTAGGTGGCGCCTGATGTCGAGAATTCTGCAAAATCCGCGGTCTTCCTGCGCTCTGGGCGGAGCTGTGGCGGCAGTGACGCGCATTGACAGGGCGATCCCCATCTATCATTCCGGCCCGGGTTGCGCCCTGCAAACTTTTTCCGGCCAGATCCATGCTTCGGGCGGGCATTCAAGCTATGTTACCGGCGTGGGGGTCCCCTGCACCAACATGTTCCAGCAAGAGGTGATTTTTGGCGGGGCGCAGAGGCTGAGGGAAACGATCGAGGGCAGCCTGGAAGTGATGGACGGCGATATTTATTTTGTGCTCACCGGTTGCACGGCGGATATTATCGGCGACGATACCGCCGGAATAGTCGAAGAATTTGTGCGCAGGGGCTACCCGATTGCCCATATCGAGACTGGAGGTTTCAAGGGTGACAGTTATAAGGGCTACGAATCGGTTGTCAATGTGCTTGCCTCCAGGCTGACTTTGGAGCCAGCGAAAAAACAGCCAAAAACGGTGAATCTTTTGGGAATAACGCCTTCCCAGGAGCTTTTCTGGGCGGGAAATATCGAAGAAATCAGCCGCCTCCTGAACAGGATCGGGGTTGCGGTGAATTCGTTTTTTAGCGCCGGCCAGGGCATCGAGACGATCAGAAGCTCTTCGGAGGCGGCTCTGAATATCATATTTTCACCCTGGCTCTGCCGGGAGGCCGAGCAGATTTACAGAGAAAAGTACGGGATTGAATCTTGGAGATATTCAGGCATTCCTGTGGGCACCACTGCGACAACGGCATTTTTGCGGGAGATCGGGGAGAGGCTGCAAATTGATGAGCGGCTTGTGGCGGGCGTGGTGGAGCAGGAAGAGAGGTATGTCTATGACTACCTGGAAACCGTTGTCGACAATCTCACCCGTTACCGTTTCGCCATTGTCGGGGATACCAACACGGTATTGGGACTCACCTCTTTCCTGGTCAATGATTACAGCCAGATTCCGATTGCCGCGGTGATCACCGATGAGATCAGAGACGAGGATAAGTCCGGAATAACGGCGGTTTTAAGCAATCTTGAATATTCATCGGCGCCGGAAGTGCATTTCGAGCAGGACCAATGGAAGATCCAGCAGATTCTGAGGCGGCAGGATCTGCGAATGATCCTGGGCAGCTCGTTTGAAAAGGAAACGGCCGATGAACTGGACACCATCTTTTTCAACGTCAGTTTCCCCACCCGGGATAAGATCATCCTGAACCGCACCTATGCCGGCTACCGCGGCTGCCTGACCTTGGTCGAGGATATGTACTACAACTTCTGACAGGAGATCTTGGATGCTGCCGCAGCCGTGCGCTTGGCCCAGGCAACCGGACACGATAGTGTGTTGGAACGGGTGCTGCAAATGTTTCTGATGATCGTATTGCCTGAAGATAGTGGCTTGGTTGGCTGGCTGATGACGCTCGCTCCCTGAGGAAATAGGTCGCTCACTGCCATCAGCCAGCCAACTGCCTGGTTCCCTCAGTATGGTTTTCGTTGGGTATACTTAAGGCTAAATGCCCTGAGCAGTTACCTTAATTAACTCTTTATAGGTTACACCCAGCGGGCAGGCTTCTACAAAATGGCCAGTCCTGCAGATTGCGTTGGACTGACCACTGCAGGCCTGCCCTTTTTTCTTACTCAAGTTTCGCATTAAAAAAATGCCCTCAAACCCTTGGTATAACTGAGATTTAACAACAAAAACACCCCTCGATATGGTAAAATAGAAGCGACTAAACCCCATTCTACCACGGAAAGAAGGGTGTTCTTGTGGCTTCAATGTTACCAGAAAATATGACCGCTGAAAATAAGTCAGCCAATTATGTCGGGAACTTTTTTATAGAACAGAAAATCGGCCAAGCGCTCCGGCAATCGAATTTCTACAAACAGAAAGGCTTCCCTTGCAAGGATCTGCTACGGTTTCTCGTGATGCTGGTCTTTACGGGCAAGAACCTGTTTCGCTACTTGCAGTTTGAGTCCGACAATGCTCCCTTTAAAAAGGATGCCATTTACCGGTTTCTGAACGATTGCCACTATAACTGGCGCCGGTTCTTGCTGATGCTCAGTTCTCAGATCATTCGAAACCGCATCGTCCCGCTCACTGATGAGAAAAGAGTCAATGTCTTCATCATAGACGACTCCCTGTTCAGCCGGTCCCGGAGCAAGGCGGTGGAGTTGCTGGCCAGGGTTTGGGACCATGTGGACAATAGATACGTCCGGGGCTTCCGGATGCTGACCCTAGACTGGTCGGACGGCAACACCTTTCTGCCCCTGGCCTTCTCCCTGCTCAGCTCTGAAAAGGAATCGAACCGCCTACAAGGCATGGATCCTATGGACAAGCGGACGAACGGTTATCGGATGCGCAAGGAGGCCGTCCGCAAAAGCACTGATGTCTTGCTGGATTTACTGAAACAGGCCAAGACGTACATGGTTCCGGCCAGCTACCTGCTGTTTGACAGCTGGTTTGCCTTCCCGGGGCTGATCAGAAAGGTGCGGGAACAGGGTCTTCATACTATCTGCATGCTCAAGTCGCTGCCCACGGTCCGTCATGAGTACCAGGGACAGAAGCTGACCCTCAATAAACTATACGCTACTGTCAGGAAGAAGCGGGGCAGGGCCAAGATTCTTGCCTCCATAGTTGTCGGGATTGGCCAGATGGCAAGCGGCGAAGAGGTGCAGGCCAGGATCGTGTTTGTCAGAGATAGGAGATCCCGCAAAAAGTGGCTGGCGCTCCTTAGCACCGATACCGAACTTCCAGAAGAAGAGGTGATCCGCATCTACGGCAAACGCTGGAACATCGAAGTCTTTTTCAAGATGACCAAGTCCTATCTCAAGTTGGCCAAAGAGTTTCATGGCCGTTCCTACGATTCCATGGTGGCGCACACAGCCATCGTGTTTATCCGATACATCATGCTGTCGCTTGAAAGCCGGTGCGGCCAAGACCCGAGAACCATCGGCAACCTGTTCTACGTCTGTTGCGATGAGTTGCAGGATATCAGCCTGGTGGATGCACTGCAGAGGATTTTCTCCTTACTGGAGCAGTTCTTGGATGAGCATCTACAACTGGCAGAGGCGGAGATCCGCAAGCTGATCGACTACTTGATCGGCAGTTTACCCTCGTTTTTCAAGGAACGACTGGCTGTTTGTTGCTGCGAAACTTGAGCATCTAATATAAGCCTTACATTTGGCTTCTGTCAACTCGGTTTCCTGCCGGATATTTTCCTACAGGCAGGTCGCCCAGGGTGGCTTTTTACTTTCACCAAATCTCAAACTTGCTACTTGACAACGATAGACTGGCAGGATAGAATACCTATAATAAATACTAAATAACTAGGAATATAAAGTAGATGCACAAGAATATGTTATCAGTGGCTGACTGGAAAAACCGGAGGCCTAACTGAATTCAGTTCGGCCTCTTGCTGTTTTGATAGCCGGCGGTAATGGCTTTCCAGGAGCATCCTGCCGCGGGTTGGCAACGTGCGGAAATCAAGAACAGGGGGATAATCTTTCAAGATGCTGCAAATTATCAGGAATAGCTTGGCCAGGAGGTGGGTGCAGTCTTTGTCGACGCTGGTGGCGGTGGCTGTCAGCGTGGGTATTCTTTTTGCGCTCTACCTCCTCTACACGGGGGTCTCCAGCGGCGTGGAGACCGGCAAAAAGCGTTTGGGCGCAGACATCGTGGTTGTGCCTGCCAGTGCCCAGGTGGAACCGGAGACGCTCCTGTTTACCGGCGCCCCCCTGAACATCTACATGAATAAAGATTTAGAGTCCTAGGTGGCCGCCATTCCTGGAGTGGCCCGGGTCACTCCCCAATTTTTTGCCCAGACTCTGAGCGAGGCGTGCTGCGACGTGAGCGCCACGCGCCTGATCGGATTCGACCCCGGTTCGGACTGGCTGACGCGTTCCTGGGTGAAGAACCTGCCCGGGGGCACTCTCGGCCCTGACCAGGTCCTGCTCGGTTCGGGGGTTACCGGTGTTAACGGGAAAACGGTGACCATCCTGGGAAAGCAATTCCAGGTGGCGGCGGTGCTGGACCCGACCGCGACCAGCCTGGACAACTCGATCATGATGCCGATCGACACCGCCCGCAGCGTGGCCAAAACCAGTCCCTACCCGCAGTTGTTCTGGGGGAAATGGGGTGATCCCCAGGTGTTGTTTAAGGGGCAGAAGGTCTCGGAACTCTCTGACGATGCCAAGTCACAATTGCGCAACCGTTCTTTCGGTTTTGTTTTTCAGAATCCTCAACTGATCGGTTCCCTCTCTGTGCTCGACAATGTCCTGGTGCCGGCGCTTCTGGCTCGAAAACGAGGCCTCGAACCGAAGGCGGAAAAGTTGTTGAAGGATCTGGGTCTGAAAAACCGCCTGAGCTATCTCCCTTACCAGTTGAGCATTGGCCAGAAGCGCAGGGTGGCAGTTGCCAGGGCGCTGCTTCTGGATCCCGTGGTGGTCTTTGCCGATGAACCGACCAATGATCTCGATCCGGAACGGGCAGCCTGGATTGGCGAGTACCTTATGGAACTGCCAAAGGCAGGAGGGGCGCTGATCCTGGCGACTCATGACGTCAGGCCGACCGGCAAGGCAGGCAGGGTGGTGCAGATTGTCGAGGGCGAGGTGAGTGACCTGCCGATCGGAGAACTCAAAGCTGGGTGAGAGCAGAAGCGGGCCATCAGAAAGGGTAGTCGTCGGTAAAATTCAGCACTGTCGATATAACACAGAGGAGGCGTTGAAGGATGGCTCTCAATGCAATAGAGCTGGAGCATCCGGATCAGGGAAGCTTACCTGACAGCGATGCCAAGATCATTTTGAAAAACATCAGCCGGATCTACCATATCAAGCGGAAAAACGGCCAGGGAACTACGGAGTTCATCGCTTTGAAGGATGTCAACCTCAAGGTGAAAAGCGGTGAACTGCTTGCCATAGTGGGTCCCAGTGGCTGCGGGAAATCCACCCTGCTTGACCTGATCGCCGGGCTGGCACACCCGAGCCCTGGAGAGATCTTCATTGACGGGAGGCTGATTAAGGGACCTGCCCTCGACCGGGGGATTGTCCTGCAGGGTTATGCCCTCTTTCCCTGGCGGGTTGTCCTGGATAACGTCGCCTTTGGCCTGGAGATCAAGGGAGTGCCCAAAAACGAACGCCGGAGGATCAGCCAGGAGTTCATCAATCTCGTTGGTTTGCAGGGGTTCGAGGAGCGCTACCCGTACGAGTTGTCGGGCGGTATGAAGCAGCGGGTCGCCATCGCCCGGGCGCTTGCCTACGACCCCGAGGTGCTGCTGATGGATGAGCCTTTTGCTGCCGTAGACGCCCAGGCCAGGGAGGTGCTGCAGGACGAACTGCTGCTGATCTGGGACAAGACCGGCAAGACGATCGTCTTTGTAACCCACAGCATCGAGGAGGCGATCTACCTGGCAGACCGGGTGGCGGTGATGACGCCCAGCCCGGGCGTCATCAAAGAGGTGCTCGAGATCACGCTGCTCCGGCCTCGGCAGAACAGTGACATCAGGTCGTCGGCGGAGTTCGGCTGGGTTCGCCACAAGATCCGGGACCTGCTGCAGAACGGGAATGCGGCAGAGTATAGTCAGTCAACCAACCAGGATGTGGCGGAAAAGATTGCGCCGGAGGTGGCGCTGTGAGCAAATTTGTAGAACGTCCAAAATATGTCTGCGCCCTCGGGGGCGCGGTGGGAACTCTCAAGGTATTGCCGCGGACGGTGCCGGTTCTGCACGCGGCCACCGGTTGTGGCGGCAATGTGGCCTTGGCCCTGAACCAGGCGGCAGGATATCTGGGAAGCGGGTATTGTGCCGGCCAAGCCCTGTCAAGCACCAATACGTCAGAGCGGGAGATTGTTTTTGGAGGAGAAGACCGGCTGACCGAGCAGATCGCCAATACCATCAAACTGGTTGACGGAGACCTGTACTTCGTGATTACCGGGTGCATGGTGGAGATGATCGGTGACGATATCAGGAACTCCATCAAGAAATTTGATAGCGGCGATGTTCAGGTAATCGGGGCTGAAACTGGCGGTTTCCACGGAAATTATTATAAAGGATATGAAATAGTGCTAAAAACGCTTTTTCGGGATTTTGTCGAGCCGAAGGCGGCCAGAGACAGCAAACTGGTCAATCTCTGGGGAGTGGTGCCCATTCAGGACGTCTTCTGGAAGGGCAATATCGCCCTGATCAAGGATCTGCTGAATAAACTGGGCTACCAGGTGAACACCTTTTTCGGAGACGGAGAGACCCTGGATAGTTTAAAAAATTCGGCAGCAGCTACCTTGAACATTGTTGTTTCCGACACCTTCGGTGTTGAAGCCGCCCAGGTTTTTGAAGAGGTGCACGGGGTTCCCTATCTTACCGTGCCTTTCCCGATTGGTGATCACGGGACGACGAGTTTCTTGAGGAAGGTGGGCAGCGCCCTGGGCATTGCCAATCCTTTTGTCGAGAAGGTGATCGAGAGAGAGCAGGCCCATTACTACAGCTACTTTGAAAGGCTGGCCGATGTCTACAGCGACCTCGATCTGCAGCGGTATACGGTAGTGGTGGGCGATTCCAACTATACCCAGGCGCTGACCAGGTTTCTGGCTGACGATCTGGGATGGCTGCCGGAGTTGGTGGTGATCTCGGATTTTCTGACTGACGAGCAGCAGGATACGGTGAGGAGCAATTTTACCGGTTATGAATCGGGTATTCTGCCCGAGCTGGTATTCGATACCGACGCCTCCAATGTCGGGAAATACATTGCCAGGCATTGGGGACAGAGCAGCGGCCAGAAGTATTTTTCAGGGTTCAATCCAGGATTTATTGTCGGAAGCGCCATTGAAAGAGACGTCGCCGAAAAGCTGGGGGTGCCGCAACTGACCGTGACCTATCCGATGTCCAACCGGGTGGTGTTGGACCGGGGATATGCAGGCTACACCGGGGCGTTGAGGTTGACCGAGGATCTATTGAGCGTTCTGGTGGGAAGCAGATAGAGGACGGCGCCGACAGCCAGTTGGAAAATAGCTAGAGGAGGTTCGCAGGGATGGATTATATCAGAGAAAAAACACCGCCGGTGCGCGAGGATCGATTGGGCGCCTGCCAGGCTTTCGGAGGCTCGTGCTGCGACCTGGCAAGCCAGTCCAAAAAAGGGTGCCTGTACAATAACAACAGGACCTTCTCGCAGAGCCAGGGCTGCCAACTAACGCTCAGCCTGGCCATCTTGAACACCATCAGGGACTCGGTGATCGTCGTGCACAGCCCGATCGGCTGCGGCGCCGGCATGGTGGCCCAGGCAGGCACAGCCAAGGATTGGCAGAAGCTCAGGGATCCCAATGCCTTTGGTCTGCGTTGGATCAATACCAATCTTGATGAATTGGATGTTGTCAATGGTGGAGAAGAAAAGCTCAGGTCGGCTATTCTATACGCCGACCGGGAATACCGCCCCAGCGCTATCATTGTCATGAATAGCTGCGTCCCGGCCCTGATCGGTGATGATATCGACGCCGTGATTGAAGACCTGCAAAAACAGGTGAGCGCCAGAATCGTGCCGGTGCATTGCGAGGGGTTCAAGACCAAAATCCAGGCAACCGCTTACGATGCCGTTTATCATGGAGTATTGAGACACCTGGTGGGCGTGGAACTGTATGAGGGCCCAGAACTGATCATTCCCGATGAACTTGAAGAATTGAAAGAAAAGTACCGCATCAGCCACACCGTGAATCTCTTGAATGTTTCGTCCATGAGCCGCATCGATGAACAGGAACTGGTTAAATTGCTGAAGTCCCTGGATCTGAACGTGAGGATCCTGCCCTGCTATGCCCACCCGGACGACTTCGCCGATTCCTTTGAGGCAGCGTTGAATGTGAGCATCTGTGCCACCCACGATGACTACTTTTCCGAGCACATGAAAACGAAATACGGGATTCCCTTTATCCTGGAGACCGTCCCGATCGGTATTGCCAATACCAGCAAGTGGCTGTTGGATATCGCCAAATTTTTCGGGATCGAAGAGCGTGCCCAAAAGCTGATTGCCAGTGAGGTCAGGGAACTGGATGCTGCTCTGGCGCCGTACCGGGAATTTTTAACCGGCAAAACTGCTCTGTTGGGTGGAGGCGAGATTCGCATCCTCACCACGGCAGAATTGCTGCACAGCCTGGGCATGGAAGTCCTCGGCCTGCGTGGTTTTCACTTTGACCGTTATGGAGAATCCTTGCTGGAGCAACTGCTGGAGGACGTTCCCGCCAGCGAGCGTGCCATCATCAATATTGGGGCCGGCCAACCTTTCGAGCAGGCCAACCTGCTGGCGAAATTGAAGCCGGATGTCTTTGTCGGCCATCCGGGCGGCAATGGCTGGGCCAACAAGCAGGGAATTCCCGTGTTCCCGCTGTTTGGTCAGACATACAATTACATGGGTTACCTGGGCGCTTTTGAAGTGGCCCGCAGGCTCACCCGCTTGCTGAAGAACACCAGCTACAGCAGAAACGTGTCGAGGCATGTCGGGCTGCCCTACCGCAAGGACTGGTATGACCAGGACCCGTTCTCCTATATCGATCAGGGTGCGGCGGATCAGGGTGTGGCGCTCTAGCCCTACATGACGCAACTTTTTGGCAGGAGGCTTTCAGGTAGCGATCAAGCTGACCGCCGCCTGGATCAATGTGCCGGAGGTGGCAGGGGTGAATTATTTTGCCACCACCTCGGAAATCAAGGAATCTGATCTGGCTCCCTGGATCAAGGACCTGGAGGAAAGCGGAGCACTCAAGCCGGGCCAGATCAAGCCTTCAGACCTGATCACCACTCAGTTCGAAAACGTGGCGCTTTGATTGTGATTCTGCAGCCGCATTCAAGAGGTCACGGTCATGCTTGCAACTCCTGGAAAGTAGTAGTCTGAGGTTTGAACTTCATGAGACAATTGACAAGAAACAGGAGGGAAGACAATGAGCGATAAGCAGTTGGAAGAGGAAGTGCGTGAATACATTTCAACAACCAGATTTGCGATTTTATCGTACGTCCGGGAGGATCGGGTCCCGGTGCCCCGATCAATGTGTAGTTTTGTGCCAGATGGATTGGATATCTATTTTTCGACGCCGAAAGTGACAGCCAAGGTGAAGGAGATAGGAATCAATAAAAGGGTGTCTTTCTTTTTTGAGCACGACAACCAGGCCCTCGACAGTTGGAAAAGCGTGCTGCTGATCGGCGAGGCGGAGCAGGTTGAACAGGAGCCCGAATTGAGCAAGGCAGTCGGATTGTTGAGCGGCAGAAACCCTCGTTTTAAGGAGAGGGTTGCCAAAGGGGAGTTGCCGAATACGGCGATCTTTAAGATCAGGACCAGGGAAGTCGAATACCTGGACTATTCCAAGGGGCCTGGGTTTGTGCAGAAGTTCAAGCTATAATACCATAACCTTCCTTATGCGCCTAGATATAACTAACTGATCCATGCGAGGCAGATATAGGAAGAAAGGGGGCTGGCCTGAATTTTCAAGGCCAGCCGCACTGCTTCGTTTGGCTTCAGCGTAGAAATCCTGGAAAGAAAATTTAGTTATTCTATTGACATTCAAGGCATTAACTCGTATAATAACAAAAACATATTAAACATAGAATATTAGTAGGAATATCTTAAAGGTAGAGTCAGGGATTGGGGTCAAAATTAGCGGGGGGGTCGGGCTGGTTGGGGCTGAAGGGCCTCTTGTCGCTGGAACTGTTTTCGGTAGAGGGGAGGTAGAGGATATGGCCGATGCGGCTGCTGACAGTGAGCATGATTTTGAGCACTTGATTAAAAAGCATCCCTGCTTCAACGGGGCGGCTCATTCCAAATACGGGCGCATTCACCTGCCTGTAAGCCCGGCCTGCAACATCCAGTGCCGGTTCTGCAAGCGTGGGTTCAACAAGCATGAACAGAGGCCCGGTGTCAGCCGTACGTTGCTGACTCCCGGGGAAGGCCTGACGATGGTTGCCAGGGCGCTCGATCTCTGCCCGGAGATCACTGTCGTCGGCGTTGCTGGCCCAGGGGACACCCTGGCCACCGATCACTCCCTGGAGACGTTCGAGCTAGTCCACCGCAAGTATCCCCACCTGATCAACTGCCTCAGCACCAACGGCCTGCTGCTGGAAGAGAAGGCTAAAAGGATCATTGGCGCCGGGGTGAGGACCGTCACGGTCACCGTAAATGCCGTAGACCCTCAGGTACTGCAACATATCTGCTCTTATATCGAATACAACGGCCAAGTGCTGGCCGGTCTGGCCGCTGCCCGCTGGCTGATCCTCGCCCAACTGGCCGGGATCGAGAAGATCGTCAGGCTGGGGGCTATTGTCAAGATCAACACCGTACTGGTTCCCGGCGTTAACGACGGTTGCATCGGAGATGTGGCAAGGCTGACATCTAAAGTCGGAGCTTCGCTGATCAACGTCATCCCGCTGATTCCCCAGCATGATTTAATCAACAACCGGGTGCCGGATTGCGAAGAGGTGAGGATGGCCAGGGAAGCAGCCGAGCAGTATCTGCCCGTGTTCCGGCATTGCAAGCATTGCCGGGCGGATGCCTGCGGTATCCCGGGCTCCGGGGTGGACCTGGCAGATAAGCTATACGGCCAGTCGCCGCCGGTCTTTTCCCACGGGTAGAAGAGAGGGAGGATGATCATGTCCTGCAGGGTAGCGGTGGCTAGCAGCGATGGCAAGTTCGTCAACCGGCACTTCGGCCATGCCGAGCAGTTTCTGATCTTTGAGATCGCTGAAGGCAACTGCCAATATGTTGAAACCCGATCAACCGCCGCGCTCTGTGACGATCAGGAGCACAGCGACGACCGGTTGGCCGGGATTGCCAAGTTGATTTCTGACTGCCGGGCGGTGCTGGTAGCCAAGATCGGCCCCGGGGCGCTGGATAGGTTGCAATCGCATGGGATTCAGGCTTATGTCATTCCCGACTTTATCGATGATGCTCTCTATGCCCTGATTTCTTCAGATAAACTTCGATAACCACAACAAGTTGATTAGGAGGGTGATGAACTAGTGGCCAAGAAGGCAAAACAGATCGCCATCTACGGTAAGGGGGGAATCGGAAAATCGACGACCGCGTCGAACATCAGCGCCGCCCTGGCGAAAGCCGGCTACAGAGTGATGCAGTTCGGCTGCGATCCCAAGAGCGACTCCACCAACACCCTGCGGGGAGGGAAATATATCCCCACTGTGTTGGATACGCTTAGAGAAAAGAGAACCGTAAAACCGGAGGAGGTGATCTATGAGGGTTTCGGCGGCGTCTACTGCGTGGAATCGGGAGGACCCGCTCCAGGTGTCGGCTGCGCCGGGCGGGGGATCATCACGGCCGTCCAACTCTTGAAACAACTCCGTGTTTTTGATGACCTGGAACTGGACATCGTACTCTATGACGTTCTCGGTGACGTGGTCTGCGGCGGC
>Ga0224534_1000691_pt1 | contig 20473 bp, 15 predicted proteins | sample 714E12024metaG_FD_172012 | JGI IMG/M metagenome (GOLD analysis project Ga0224534, IMG submission 172012) | Peat soil microbial communities from Stordalen Mire, Sweden - 717 E1 20-24 | ecosystem: Environmental > Terrestrial > Soil > Wetlands > Peat | place: Sweden: Norrbotten County, Stordalen... | reverse complement strand
TGATAAAATCATACACGAATGCAGAACTTCTGTCAAGTCAAGGATGCAATCGCAGAATCCGGCTGGGGTGCCAGCAGCCGGGCTGACGGCGCCCTTCGGGCTTGGCGGACGGGCCGAGGTCACTATCCGCGCTTGCGTCGGGGGCGTGCGCACGCTTGCGCGCGGGCGGCGCGGATGCGTTCGAGGAGAACCGATGCGGGCTCGGCGTTGGCGTTTTGGGGGACAAGTGCGCCCTCGAACGCCTTACTGAGGACGGCTTCGCGGAGACGGGCAGAGCGGCGGAGGTTCACCTCAATTGATTGGGCGAGATTGTCAATCAGAGAGAGATAGTCTTCTAGCGCAGCGACCAGTGTCTCCTGCTCGTGCAGTGAGGGTAGTGGCACTGGCAACGCGCGGAGTTTGGTCATGTTGATTGAAGCGAGATTTGTGGTTTGCGTGCCCGCTTCGAAGAAATATTGCTGCCCGAAGTGATTGGCGTAGTGGGAAACAAATTTGGGCATCGCCAGGGAGGGATCAAGGCGAACTCGGAAGACGTGGTTCTGGTGGATGCACTCGCTGATCTGGCCTTCCCAGATCCAACCGCGGCCCAGTTTATCGCGATCGCCGCCCTCATTCAGGAGCACGTCGCCCGGCATCAGTTTCAGGTTGTGAATTTCGTCTTCTGTGGCCTCGATCAGCTTGATGTGGTCGAGATCCAAGTGTCCTCTTTGCACATTGGCCACCCGAAGATACGGAACGGGTCGCGTTTCGGTTCCGGTTCTTCGCTTCTGGCCTTTGGTCAGGCCGCCTACGATCTCACCGAGGTCTCCTAATGCGGCCAAGACCCAGCCGGGCGGCAGTTCCCTCACTGAACCAGCACCTCGTTTAACTCATCCAATAGCGGTTGGAGCCGGTCCCCGAATAACTGGTAGGCCCGGCCGAGGCCGCCCTTCTGCGAGAAGGGCAGGCTCTCCAGATCGTCGGGCGTGATCTCTACGCTGGTTCCCACGTGTTCGGCAATCGCGGTCAGCCACTGGATTTGTTCATCGCTGAAGTTGCTGCCGCTGGCCTGTTGCTCGGCGATCCAGTTTGCAAAACGCTGGCGGACGGATTCGGGGAACGGTTCGAGTTGTCCCTCCTTGCTAATGGCGAATTTCACCAGGGACACGATATTGGTGAAGACCCGCTCGTTGGAGGCGCGGACGCGGGAGCGGTCCAGAGTTTCGTATGCCCGCCAGAGCGTCTCGGTGGTCCATGCCGGGTGGGGCTTTCGGATCGCCTCGGCGAGATCGCGCACCTGCTTATAACTCAGCCGGAAGCGATAGGGGCGGTTGTAGAGAATCTGCAAGGCTTCGATTTCGTCCCTATGCGCGGCGAGATACTGTTCGAACTCTTTGGTCATCGCCGCGGCTTTGTCCTTGGCGTCCTGCGAGTAGCCGGAAAAGGTGACTTCGTCCTTGCTGACGATGTCGACGACCTGTTCGTGCGATTTCTGGACGGCTGCGATGGTCTGGCGCAGCGCGGGGTTGGTCCGGACGGGCTTGATGGCATCGGCAATGGCGCGGCGGGCGGCGGATGCGATGGCTTCCGGCGGAGGCTCGGTCAGACCGGTTTCCTGACGCGCGATTTCTTCGTGGCGGTCGGGATCGAGAGCATCGACGAGGCCGTGGACAATGGCGGCGAGTTCGACGCCGTGGGCGGCGTCGCGGACGGCTTCGGATTCCGGCTTGCTCATGCGGCGATCGAGGCGGGCGAGGCGGGAGGCAAGCGACGAGACGAGGTCCACGTCGGTGCTTCCGAGGGCCACGGCCTCCAGGAGCTTGTGCAGCGGAACGTGCGGCTGGCGTTCGAGCGGGCGGGATTCGATTTGCGGGTGATCGGTGACGCCGACGGCATCCACGATCACGAAGCGGTCCTTGGCTTCGGCGTCGGGCGTGACGCCGCGGAGCTCGTCGGTGGAGAGCACGCGCACGCCGCGTCCCTTCATCTGCTCGAAGTAATTCAGGCTGCGCACGTCGCGCAGGAAGAACAGGATTTCGAGCGGACGCACGTCGGTTCCGGTGGCGATCATATCGACGGTGACCACGATGCGGGGATTGTAGGTGGTGCGGAAGAAGCTCAGGATGCCATCCGCTTTGTCTCCGGTGTCCACCCATTCGGTTACGGTGTCTTCGGTTCCGTCTTCGCGCTTGATCTGCTTCTTCACGGCGACTTTGCCGGTGCGGTAGGTGATTTTCTGGCAGAAGTCGTTGCCCTTGCCGAACTCCTCGCGGACGATTTGGACGATGTCGTCGGCGTGGCTGTCGTCGCGGGCGAATATCAGGGTCTTGGGAACTTCGGTGCGGCCGGGGAAGATATCGGTGAAGAGCTTGTCGCGAAACTCGCGGATGACGGTGCGGATCTGGTCGGGGGCAACCACGTCGCGATTGAGGTCTTCGGAGGTGTAGGAGAAGTCGGTATCGAGGAGTTCGGCACGGCGGGCACGGGTGAGGCGGTCGCGCTTGTCGATCCAGTAACCGGATTCGACGCGCGAGCCGGCGGCGGTGATGCGGGTGCCGATTTTGTAGACGTCGAAATCGACGTTCACGCCGTCGGCTACGGCGTCCGCATAGGTGTACGCGGGCATCACGTTCTGGTTGAAGAAACCGAGAGTGTTCTTGGAAGGCGTGGCGGTGAGCCCGATGAGGAAGGAGTCGAAGTACTCCAGGACCTGACGCCAGAGGTTGTAGATGGAGCGGTGGCACTCGTCGGTCACGATGAAGTCGAAGGTTTCGACGGGGATGGCGGAGTTGTACTCGATGGGGTCGGGCGCTTTGCGGAGTTGCGCCAGGGAGGCGGCGGAGGTTTCCTCATTGCCGGGGTCGTAGTCCGGTTCGCCTTTGAGGATGGAATAGAGGCGCTGGATGGTGGTGATGGCGACGCGGCAGACGGGATCGATGGTGTTTGAGGAGAGTAGCTGGACGTTGTAGATCTCGGTGAATTTGCGGCCGTCGCCGGGAATGGAGAACTGCTGGAACTCGTTGAGGGCCTGGCGGCCGAGCGTGCGGCGATCGACCAGGAAGAGAACCCGCCGGGCGCCGGCATGGGCGATCAGGCGGTAGATGAAGTTGCAGGCGGTGAAGGTTTTGCCGCTGCCCATGGTCATGTGGATCAGGGCGCGAGGATCGTTGCGGGCGAGCGACTGTTCCAGGTTTACGATGACGCGGTGCTGGTGGTCCCAGAGTCCCTCGCGGGGCGGGGGTGGCATGATGCGCAAGCGGCCGCGGAGGGTGGATCCGGGCGATTTCAGATCGGATTCGAGCCAGGCGGCCAGAGTTTCGGGACGGTGGAAGCCGAAGACGGGGCGGCTGCGGGCGTCGGGTTCGAGGAGGTTGGTGAAGCGCGTCTCGACTCCGGTGGACTCATATAGGAACGGGAGCGGCCGGCGAGGCGCCGGGAGATTGTCCGGGAGTCCCTGGCTATATTTGCCGGTTTGAATTTCGACTCCGACTAGGGGAACTCCCGCCTTCTTGGCCTCGATGACTCCGGCTGCGTACCCGTCGATATAGAGCAGGTAGTCGGCAAAGCCGTGGCCGGGGGCCAGTTGGAATTCGCGGATGGCGACGCCGCGGCCGGCCTCGATGTTGATGCTGTTACGATTTTGGATCAGCCAACCGGCGGCGGTTAGTATGCGGTCGATGTTGGCGCGGGCGCGGTCCTCTGGCTTGCCCGTGGCCGGCATGGTCATGAGAGGTTCGGAGCGTACCTCACAGGATAGCAGCAAGGCGGGGCTGAGAGCCCCGCGCAGGCCGGGGGCCTGCCCCACAAAGCAATGTAGAATGGTTGCATTATGAGCCTTGAACTGAATCGTCGCGGCTTCCTGGCGGCAGCCGGTATGGCGGGCCTGAGCACGCCGGGACGCGGCTCCGCTGCCGAAGCGACCTCTGGCGCGATCAAGCTGGGGGTGGCCAGCTACTCGCTGCGCGAGTACAGCCGCACGCTGGCCATTACGTGCATCAAAGAGCTGCGCACGCCGTATGTCAGCGTGAAGGAATTTCACCTGCCGTATCGCAGCAGTCCGGAAGAACTGGCGAGCGGGCGGAAGGAATTCGAGCGCGCGGGCCTCACCATCGTGAGCGGCGGGAACATCGGGCTGGCGAAGGACGACCCGGACGATATCCGCCGCTACTTCGAATATGCCCGAATGTGCGGCATGCCCATGATGGTCTGCGCGCCGACGCACAGCAACCTGGGCGCCATCGAGCGGTTGGTCAAGGAGTACAACATTCGCATTGCTATCCACAATCACGGGCCCGAGGATAAGCAGTATCCGACTCCGCAATCCGTGCTGGAGGTGGTGCGGAACATGGACCCGCGCTGCGGGTTGTGCATGGACGTGGGGCATTCGGCGCGGGCTGGGGCGAACGTGGTGCAGTCCATCGCGGAGGCCGGCAGCCGCCTGTTCGACATGCACATCAAAGACCTGCGCACGTTCGAGCCGCACGCCGTGCAGTGCGACGTGGGCGAGGGCATCATGCCGATTGTGGGCATCTTCAGGCAGCTTCAGAAGATGGGTTATCAAGGCTCGGTGAATCTGGAGTACGAAATCAACGGCGACAATCCGCTGCCGGGCATGAAGAACTCGTTCAGTTATATGCGCGGGGTGCTGGCGGGGTTGAACAGCTAGAGTTCCGATGCCCGGCGTGGCGCGCGCCGTGCTCGAACTCGGCAGGCCACGAAAAACGATGGCCTGCCCCACAGCTAATCTGCTGTACAGTTATTTCTTGGAGTCGGGAGTCGGAATGGAAATACCTATTGGAACAAAGCTCGAAAAGAAGCTGTTGGTGGATAACGAGGTGGCCATCGATTTCCTGGGCGTGGAGGGCGCGCGGGTGCTTGCCACTCCGTGGATGATCGGCTGGATGGAGCGCACCTGCCGCGACGCGGTGCTGCCTTTGCTGGACGCGGGCCACGACACGGTGGGCACGCACGTGGACGTCTATCATCTGGCGGCCACGCCGATGGGCATGACGGTCACGTTTACAGCCGAGGTCATCGGCGTGGAGGGGCGGCGCGTCAATTTCAGAGTGGAAGCTTGGGACGAAAAGGAGAAGTGCGGCGAAGGCACACACCAGCGTGCGGTGGTCGACATCGCGCGGTTTACGGCCAAGATGCGGGGCAAGTTGGGGTGACGGAAGAGCTGGGCTTAAGCCCGCCCTCCACCAGGCGGTAAGATTGCACGTACACAGGTATGCATAATTTGCGTGGCGTGCGGTCGTTCTCGCGCGGCACGGGCTTTGCTTTCAATTGGATGGATGGTTGGAAGCAAAGGTGCAGCGATTCCTCTGCTGAGGAGGAAGACAGATGCTAAAACCCAGCAAGTTCGTTTTGATTCTCGGATTGACAGGCGCCATAGCGGGGTTGCCGTGTCTGGCTGCGGCGCAGAAGGACCCGGACGCAGCGGGCGTAGGCGAGGCCATCCGCTTCGAGAAAGCCAAGCAAGCGGCTGCCGACCGGCAGGCCCGCATCGAAGAGGCGCGGACGCGCGGAGAGAAATCGGGGGATCGTTCGGCCCCCGAGTCGAAGCCCAAAGCCCGTACACTAAAGACCGCGGCAGCTCAGAAGACTCCGCGGGTGCAACACAATTCGCAATAGCGCGCCACCCAGCTTACTGACGTGCGCGGCTCAGTAACTTGCTGGCGCGGCGGAATACCGCTATCAGCATCTCCTCCGTCAACTTGCCGGTAGAAGTGTTCTGCTGGCTGGGATGATAGGAACCGATCAGCACCGGCTGGCCGGGCGCGGTCTCAAACACGCGATTGTGTCCGAACGGGAAGGCCGCGCGGCTCCGAATCAGACCGCGGCTCTGCAAAATACCCAGATAATTGTCGAACGCCACACGCCCCAGCGCGACCACTACCTTGGTGTTCCGCAACAGATCCAATTCGCGCTCCAGGTACGGCCGGCAGTTGGCGATCTCCTCGCGCGTGGGTTTGTTGGCGGGAGGAGCGCAGCGCGCCACCGCCGTGATGTAGGCGTCGATCAGGCGCTGTCCGTCGTCCCGCGACAGGCTCCCGCTCCGGCTGGCGAAGCCGGTTTTGTACAGCACGCGATACAGCACGTTGCCGGATCCGTCGCCGGTGAACATGCGCCCGGTACGATTGGAGCCGTGCGCGCCCGGCGCCAGACCGACGATCAACAACTCCGCGCGCGGGTCGCCGAACGAAGGCACCGGCTTGCCCCAGTATTCCCAATCGCGGTAGGCGCGGCGCTTGACGCGGGCCACCTCGGCACAATGCGCAATCAGCCGCGGGCAGCGCCGGCATTGGACGACTTCGTCCTGTAGCACCTGCAAGGCGTTAGAATTCAAGCGATGCATCTTCCTTTTCGTGTGGATGGGCGCAAGGCCCTGATCACCGGCGGCGCCAGCGGCATCGGCGCGGCCACCTGCCGGGCGCTGCACGCGGCGGGCGCGCAGGTCACCATCGCCGATATCGACCAGCGGGGAGCCGAAGCCCTGTCGCGGGAATTGCAGGGCGCCTCTGTGCTCATACTTGATATTACCGATGAAGCGGCCGTCGCGTACGCGTTCGCGCGGATCGCGGCGCTCGACATCTTGGTGAACAACGCCGGCATCGGCCTAGTGGGCGGCGTGGTCGAGACCGCGTTGGCCGATTTCGAACGGCTGTTCCGGGTGAATGTGCAGGGCATGTTCCTGGTCACTCGCGCCGCCATGCCGCTGCTGCTGGCGTCTCGCGGCTCCATCGTGAACATCGGATCGGTGGCGGGCCTGGTGGGGGTCAAGAAGCGCTTCGCTTATTGCGCCACCAAGGGCGCGGCGATCGCCATGACCCGCCAACTGGCTGTGGACTATCCCACCGAACTTCGCGCCAACTGCATTTGCCCCGGCACCGTGGATACGCCTTTCGTGGAGGCCTACCTGGAGAAGTACCACCGGCACGAGAAGGAAAAGGTGCGCGCCGAGTTGAACCAGCGCCAACCCGTGGGGCGACTCGGACGTCCGGAAGAGATCGCCAACATGGTGCTGTATCTTTGCTCGCCGGAGGCCGAGTTCGTAAGCGGCTCGGTGCTCACCATCGACGGCGGCTGGACGGCGGGCTAAAGCAAGACAGAAGACAGAAGACAGAAGACAGAAGGGCACGCGCAGATAGCTGGAACCAGGGCCGGCTAGGGGGCGTTGATAGCTGTGAAAGAGGCGAACATGCGACTTTCGATTCTGGCGCCGGTGCTGGCTGCGGCGGCGCTGAGCGCGCAGATGCCCGACGTGATCATCAGGACCACCACCCGCCTGGTGCAAATCAACGTAATTGCGACCAAGAAAGGCGTTGCCGTACCGGGGCTCAAGAAAGAGGACTTTCAGGTCTTCGACAATGGCAAACGGCAGGAAGTCCGGTTGTTTTCCGAGGAGACCCGGGCCGTCCTGCCGTCGGCGGCCGCGCCATTGCCCCGGGGCACGTTCACCAATCAGCTCGAACAACGGTCGGGAACGCCGGCGGCGGTTACCGCAATTCTGCTGGATGGCGTGAATACGCGCTTTTCCGACCAGACCTACGCGCGCCGGCAAGTGGTGCAGTTTCTGAAACAGATCCAGGCGGAGGACCGCATTGCCATCTACACGCTGGATTCCCGCGGCCTGAAGGTGCTGCACGACTACACCACGGATTCCTCGGACCTGGTGGCGAAGCTGGCAAAGTACCAGGGCGACATTGCGCCGGAGGTGACCGGGGCAAGCGAATTGAGCGATGCGCTGGGCGGGTGGATGGGCAGCAGAGGAAACAGCTTTGAGCGGGCGTACTATCTCAACGACCGGATTCAGCAGACATTGCACGCCATCGAGTTCATCGCCAACAACCTGGCCCCCCTGCCCGGCCGCAAGAACCTGATCTGGATTTCGAGCGCGTTTCCCTTGCAGATCGGATTCTTGAGAGCTTCCGGAGGGGGTGGTGGTGGCGGGATGCCCTCGGCGGCGCAGCGCGGAAGCGCGGGCACGCCGGGCATGGGGAGCACGGGCTCGCATATGCCGCGCTCACCGCGCCAGCAGCAGACCTGGACCGCCGATTCCGACCAGGCGATACGCGCGCTGAACGACGCAAACCTGGCCATCTATCCGGTGGATGCGCGCGGGCTGGTGGCTTCCGCGTCGCCGCGCGTTTCGTCCCGCACCTATGCGAACCAGGCAACCATGGAAGAACTCGCCAGCCGCACCGGAGGGCGCGCGTTTATCAATTCGAACGATATCGCGGGCGCGATCCGGACCGCCGTCGAGGATTCTTCGATTACGTACACGCTGGGCTTTTACCCGCAAAACGACAAGTTCGACAACTCCTTTCACAACCTGAAGGTAAAACTAGTGGACTTTCCGCACCTGGATCTGCGATACCGGAAGGGGTATGTGGACCAGAGCACTCCGCCGCAAGACGAAGGCCAACGGCGGGCGGCGCTGCGTGACGCCGTTTTGAGCCCGATGGACGCTAATGGCATCGGGCTGCGTGCAAATGTCCGCGAGACCAGCGGGGGCTTCGATGTGACCCTGCGGGTGGACCCGAGAACCTTTCTACTCGATCCACAAGGGGACCGGTGGGCGGGGAAGCTGGACCTTCTGTTTGTGGAAAGGGACGAGCACGGCGCGCAGACTTTCGGCGTGGACGACACGCTGTCGCTGGAACTGAAACGGGAGAATTACGATCGCGTGCAGAAGGAAGGACTGATGTACCACCGGGTGCTCCCACCGGCGGGCAAAGCCAGCGAGATGCGGGTGGTGGTGCGGGACGCGTCGACCGGAGCGGTGGGCAGCATTACGGCGGCGCTCAGCGCGATTCCGCCAAACTAGGGGAGTCCTGCCCCACGATTAATGCAGTTATGCCTAAAAATTAATATTGAAAAAACTTGACGCAAACCGGCCGGAACGGGCACAATTAAGGTATCCGGTTGCTCCGGCCGGCGTTTGGTATTTGGGTTCTGGCGAACTACTACAGGTTTCACCACCTGGGCGCTCGTGTCTGGACGTATGACGAACTCTTCATTCAGCCTCCCCCGGATTCCGCTGTTCGCAATCCTTTTCTTCCTGTTATCCCAGGTCGTCTTTGCCGCGCCTGCGCACCATCGCCGGCGGGCGGTGCATCACGCCGCCGCCGTGGTCCATCATGCGAGCAGCGCCGTGGTGCATCGCATTGCTTATCGCGTGCCTGCGCCGCCGCCGGCGGTAGTGCGTGGCGGGCCGTGGACCGAGCCGACCTATGCCGATTCCACCATGGGCGACAACGCCGATGGCGAAGATCTGGAAGTGCGCCGCTCCGCCGTCGAGGCTCTCGGCGCATACAACGGATCGGTGGTGGTGGCAGATCCGAATTCGGGCCGCATCTTGACCATCGTCAACCAGAGGCTGGCGCTGGGCAGCGGATTTCAACCCTGCTCCACGATCAAGGTCTCGGTAGCGCTGGCGGCGCTCAGTGAAAAGGTGGTCGGCGGCGACGGCAAGCTCTTCCGCCATGGCGGCTACAACCTGACGCAGGCTTTGGCGCATTCGAATAACTACTATTTCGCAACGCTGGGCGCCAAGCTGGGCTTCGACAAGGTCAGCTATTACGCCCACCTGTTGGGATACGGCGAAAAGGCCGGCCTGAACATTCCGGGCGAGAACCCCGGACGTTTCCCCGCCGAGCCTCCCAGCAACGGCGGTGTGGGCATGCTCACCAGCTTTGGCGAAGATATCGCGCAAACGCCGCTGCAACTGGCCGCGCTGATGTCGGCGCTGGCCAATGGCGGCACGCTCTACTACCTGCAATATCCGCGCACCCGGCAGGAAGCCGACCAGTTCGTACCGCGCGTCAAGCGCCAGTTGGAGATCGGGAGCGTGATTCCGGAGCTGAAATCGGGCATGCGCGGCGCCGTCGAGTATGGCACCGCGCATCGTGCACAGCAGGATGAACCCATCGCCGGCAAGACGGGCACCTGCACCGACAGCCACACACACTTGGGATGGTTTGGCTCCTTCAACGACGTGGGCAAGAACAAGCTGGTGGTGGTGGTTCTGCTCACCGGCGGGCATATGCCGGCCACTCCCGGGCCGCTAGCGGCCGGTGTCGCCGGGGAAGTGTACCGCAGCCTCGCGCAGAAGAACTACTTCGCCGTCGGGAACACGCTGCGCACGCTCATGCCCGCGACCCTCCTCTCCACGCAAATCTGTTGCGCGAGATAGACGCCGATCGGGAGTTTAGACCCAGTCCAGGGCGCCCTTCTTGTAGGCCCAGATGTAGCCCACCACCAGGATGGCCAGGAACACCACGACCTCGGCCACGCCGAACCATCCCAACGTCTTATAGCGGACGGCCCATGGAAACAGGAAGATCGTCTCCACGTCGAAAATGACGAACAGGATGGCCACGATGTAGAAGCGCACGGTGTAGCGTCCGCGCGAATCCGAGGCGGCCTTGATGCCACATTCGTAAGCTTCCAGCTTGGTGGCGAACGGAGAGGATGGCCGCACCAGCTTGGCGAGGACGATGAGGACGACCGGGAAGGCGATGGCGATTGCCAGGAAGATAAAGATCGGTATGTAACCGCTCGGCATGGCCACAAATATATCATAGTTAAAGCCGGTTCAAGACATGCACAGCGATCCACGGAGCGCATACACCGAGCGATTGGAGGCGCGCCGACAGGCGGTAGCGCGGCACGACCAGCGGCACCGCACCATCGGCAACTTGCGCCTGCTGGTCTTTTCGAGCGCGGCCGTTCTGGCGTGGCTGGCCTGGGGACGCGACGCTCTTAGCGCCTTCTGGCTGGGGCTGCCCGCGGCGGTGTTCGTCGGCCTGATCGTGGCGCATGAGCGCGTGCTGCGGGCGCGCCGGGCCGCCGGCCGTGCGGTGGCGCACTACGAAAGTGCGCTGGCGCGGTTGGACGGGCAGTGGGCCGGCCACGGCGAAACGGGCGAGCGATTCCTGGACGGCGCCCACCCATACGCAGCGGATCTGGACCTGTTCGGCCCAGCGTCGCTGTTCGAGTTGATGTCGACCGCGCGCACGCGCATGGGCGAGGAAACCCTGGCGCGCTGGCTGCTCGAAACCGCCGACCCAGCGGTGCTGCGCGCACGGCACCAGGCGGTAGCCGAACTGCGCCCCATGCTGGACTTGCGGGAAGATCTGGCGGTGCTGGGCGAGGATGTGCGCACGGGCGTGCATCCGGCGGAACTGGCGGCGTGGGGCGAGGCCCCGGCCGATGTCCCGGCGCTGCTGGAATCGCGGGTCGCCCGCGCGGTGGCCTTCGCGATCCCATGCCTGGTGGCTGTTTCCGCCGTGCTCTGGGGCGTATTGGGGTGGCGCGATCCATTCTTCGCGATGCTGGCGGCCGTGGCCATCTTCATCGCGCGCTACCGCCGCATGGTTGCGCGCGTGGTGCAGGCGGTGGAACAACCGGCGCACGATCTGGCCTTACTGGCGAAAGTGCTCGCCCGGTTGGAGCGCGAACGCTTCACATCGGCGCGGCTGGTGGAACTGCGCACCGCGCTGGAGGTAGCCGGCCGGCCGGCTTCGGCGCGCATCATCAGGCTGAGCCGGCTGATCGAAATGCTGGACTCGCGCGACAACCCGTTCATGAAAGCCGTGGGACCGCTGATGCTATGGACCGAGCAACTGGCATTCGCCATCGAAGGCTGGCGCCGGTTGTCGGGACGCGCGCTGCGGCGCTGGCTCGACGCGGTGGGCGAGATCGAAGCGCTGTGCGCCCTGGCGGCCTATGCGTACGAGCATCCGGCGGACGTGTTCCCGGAATTCGAATCCGGCGCGGCCTGCTTCGACGGCGAGGAACTGGCGCATCCGCTGCTCGATCGAGCGCGCGTGGTGTCCAACAGCGTGCGGCTGGGCGGCGATTTGCGCGTGCTGATCGTGAGTGGGTCGAACATGTCCGGCAAGAGCACGCTGCTCCGCACGGTGGGGATCAACGCGGTGCTGGCCCTGGCTGGAGCGCCCGTGTGCGCGCGCCGGCTGCGGCTGTCGCGCCTGGCGCTGGGCGCGTCCATTCGCACGCTGGATTCGCTGCAGGACGGCACCTCGCGCTTCTACGCCGAAATCAAGCGCCTGCACCAGATCATGGAGCTGACCGCCGGTCCGGTGCCGGTACTGTTCCTGTTGGACGAACTGCTGCACGGGACCAACTCGCACGACCGGCGCATCGGCGCGGAGGCCATCGTGCGCGGCCTGGTGGAGCGCGGCGCCATGGGCCTGGTGACCACGCACGACCTGGCGCTGGCGCACGTCGCCGAAGCGCTCGCGGCGCGCGCCGCCAACGTGCATTTCGAGGATCAGTTCGAGAACGGGCGCATGACGTTCGACTACCGGCTGCATGCGGGCGTGGTGGAGAAGAGCAATGCGTTGGAGTTGATGCGGTCGGTGGGGCTGGAGGTGTAGTCCCGCTAACGCATCCCGGTGCCCGGCGTGGCGCAGACGATCGTTGTTTGTCGTCTGCGTACCGTGCTCGAACCCGGCAGGCCACGAAAAACGATGGCCTGCCCCACGGCTACTACACCGACCAATCTGTCTTATCCGCCGGCGTCATCTCGATCCAGCCCTGCTGCGGCACCGCGTCCATGGGCAGGCCGCCCTGCCAGAGCGAGAACTGAAAGCGGACCGGAGCGCCGCTGCTCGCGCCCAGCGCGGCCAGCGAGAGGCGCGCCTCCAGCACATTCTTGAAAGCGAACTCCACCGCCGCCGTGGCCGCTTCCGGCGCCGCGGCTAGCTTCTGCTCCGTGACGTTGGCGCGGCCGTAATCGAAGCGCACGGTCACCTGGCTGGATTCGGCCGGGTCGCCCGCCGAAATATTCAGGCGCGCTTCCATTTCCGAAATGGTCTGTTCGGAGCCGCGGTGAAAATCCACGCGCAGATACAGATTTTTTCCGTCGCTGCCGTAATACACCTCGCGCACCAGGAACTTCTTGCCGTGCATGGAGCCGGAGCGCTCGTCCACGCGATAAAGGCCGGCGCCCATCCATTCGAAATACGAAGTGACTTCGCCGTCGATGACCGGCTCAATCGGCCCGCTGGGCGGAACGTGCACGGCGCTCACCGCGACGCGCAGAATGGGGCGGGACAACTCCTCGGGCGGGCTGAGGTTCAAGAATCGGTAGACGTTGGCGAGATGGCTGCGGTAAAGCTGATCGAACTCTATGCGATTGGCCGAATCGTGCTCGGGGCCGTACCACCAGCACCAGTCGCTGCCCTCCGCGATCAGCAGCTCTTCAAAGGCCAGATGGCGGCGGTCGTCGGGCACGTTGGCCGCGGCTTGGTAGGCCTCCCGCGCGCGCAGCAGTTGGCTCCAGGCTTGGTTATCTTCCTCCGCGCCGATCCAGACGTCGAAGTTGGCGTTGATCCAGGAACCCGGGAAAACGTGCGACAGCGGCTCGGGTTCCATTTTGGCGAGCGCGTCGCTAACGGTTACGGCGGACATCCGCGCGTCTTGGGAAATGAGCGTATACAGGTGCCGCAGGAAGGGCCGGCCGTTGTGATCGTAGTATTCCCAGGCGTTTTCGCCGTCGAGAATGATGGGAACCAGGGCATCGCGGCCGCCCGCCAGGATGCCGCGGCAGTTCTCGCGGATGCGATTCAGGAAATCGTGCGCGGCTTGCGCGGAGTCCATTCCCGAATACACGAAGCCGATCAGGTCGCTGAGGAAGTGATCGCGGAAAAGCACGCCGATCTGGCGGCGGTTCTGCTCCCAGCGGTACGGGCGATAGATGGCGTCCACGCCGATGGCGCGGCCCAGGGTGCGCCCCAGGACGCCGCTGTCGCTGGCCGCCCAGTGGAAGCCAATTTCGGCGGCAATGGCGAAGGTCTCGTCAGAAACGGAACCCTCCGAGGGCCACAGACCGACCGGCGCGATGCCGAACTCGCGCTCCACGTATTTGTAGGCCATCTGCAATTGCGTGTGGGCGTCTTCCGGATAGCGAAACGGGGGCGGCAGCGGCACGCCGGGATGCGACACCGAGGCGATGTTGGAGTCGCACAGCAACGGCAGAATGGGGTGATAGTAAGGCGTGGTGGAGATTTCGATCTGGCCGGCGGCGGCCATCTCGCGATAGATGGGGATCACCTTGCCCAGGATCTCCAGTTGTTTGCGTCCCACCAGGCGCTGGTCGTCGAGCGTATAATCGGCGCCTTTGGCAAACAAGTCGCGAATCTCGGGATCGGCGGTGCGGAACTCCTCGTCGAACCAGATCAGTTGCGAGACCACCTGCAGGTCGCGGAAATCCTGCGCGGAGAAGCGGCGGCGCGCCGTTTCGAGGCTGTCTTGGGAATGGCGCGCTTCGAAGAGGCCGGCGTAGCGCGGGAGCGCCTGGGTCATGTGCGGCGGATGCACTTGCAGGAACTGGTGCAAAAGGAAGGTCTGCTCCGCGACGGTGAGCGCTTCGGCGGGCTTGAGCGCGGCAACCAGGTAGGGGTCGTGGGCTTCGCCACGGGCGTACTCGTCCACCTGCGCCATCATGGAGGGCACCAGGTTGAAGGTTTGGCGCACGTTGGGGAATTCGCGCAGGATCTCGACCATGCCGTAGTAATCCTTGAGGGCGTGCAGACGGGTCCATGGCAGCTTGTACTCGCCGGAGGCGAGATCCTTATAGAAAGGCTGGTGCATGTGCCAGAGGAAGCAGAGATAAATGCGAGGCATGGGTTAGCGGGCGAGCGGGGCTAAAGCCCCGCGCGGGCTCAAGCCCGCCCTCCGTGCGAAGAAACTGCTGGCGGGCGGCGGCGCGTGAACGCCTTTAATAGCCAGCCAGAGGATATCGTTTAGCTCGTCGGCATCGGCGCGGTCTTCCTCGCTGAAATCCAAACGGGAGGAGCGCTCGGCGGTGGCCGATTGTAAGGGATTGCGTTCGTCGAGCGGCACGCGCGGCTTTTCGGCCGCGTAGGGCGCCGGGTCCGCAGTCGCCTGGAACGCGGCGGACATGGGCCGCGCCGCGGCGTCGAACTGGGTCATGGGCCGCAGCCCCAGGATCAGTTCCATGGTGCGCAACATGGAGGCGGTGTTGTACATCGAGCTATCCACGGCCTGGCGCCTGACGTAGGGCGAGATGAGAAACGCGGGCGAGCGGTGCGAATCCACGTGGTCGGGGCCGTTCTGCGCGTCGTCCTCCAGCACGCAGATGAGGGTGCTCGACCAGAAGCGGCTCTTCGAGACGGCTTCCACCAGCGTCCCCAGCGCATAGTCGTTATCCGCGTTCATGGCGATGGGGGTGAGTTTGCCGCGCTGGGTGCCGCTGGTGTGATCGTTGCCGAGGCGCATGAACATTAGTCGCGGCATGACGCCGGATTTCTCAAACTCTTCGAGGTCGGCCAGAAACACCTTCACGCGTTCCACGTCGGGATACTCGAGATCGAAGTCGCGGTAGTGGAGGTTGGTGACGCTTCTCAGCGCCGGGTCGCGGACCAATTCGACCTGCGTACCGTCGGCTGCGGCCGTGGCGCGATTCTGCGCCATGTAGCCGTAGTTGCGCATGGAAATTCCCGCGCCCGCGGCGCTCGACCAGAGATATCCGGCGGGCGGCGCATCGGTAGGATCCTGCTCTTCGTAGTCGTAATGATTGCGGCGGTTGGCGTAACTATTCGGCCACATCTTCTGGATGTAATCGGTGCCGATGGCCGCGGTCGACCAGGAGTGGCCGTCGGCGCTCACATCGCCGTTCACATAGAAATTATCGAGCAGCACGAACTGGCGCGCGATCTTGTGTTCGTTGGGCGTGACCTTTTCCCCGAACAGCACGAGGGAGGGATCGCCGTTGCCTTCCTTCATATCCCCGAGCACCTGGTCGTAGGAGCGGTTTTCCTTAACGATGTAGATGACGTGCTCGATGGGCGGGAACGGATTGGGGGTGTCCAGTTTCTCGTCGCGGTAGGCGGAGTTGGCCATGGCGATCTTGGTGTAAGACTGGAGCTGCTCGCCGGTGAAGGGTTCGATGAACGAGGCCGTGCCGGTTTGAATGCGGGCCACGTATTCGACGATGCCGGCGTCGCCCTGGTGGCTGGCCTCCGGACGGCGGGCGGGATTCGGCCCGTGCGGATTCGGATGCGAACCGCCCCCGCGGCCATTCAGCACCACCAGCGTGCCGTCCGGCAGCACGCGCGCCGCGGTGGGATACCAGCCGGTGGGGATGAACCCTTCGACATGGCTGCGTTCCTCGGAGATATCCACCACGGCCACCACGTTGGCGTCGGAGCAGACCACGTAGAGTCGCTTGCCTTCCTGGCCGGTGGCCAGCGCGCTGGGAGTCATGCCGGCGGGTTGGCGCGGCGTCATGGCGGTATTGATGGTCTCGATCAGGGCCAGTTCTTTGCCCTCGGAGACGCCCAGCGTGTAAACGCTGTTGGTATTGGAGGCGGCGATAAACAGGCGCGCGACCCATGGCGTTTCCCCTTCGGCCGCCTCGCGCTTGCCGGCGAGCCAGAGCATGTCGGTGGGATGCGGGCCGAGCCGCACGGTGGTGAGTTGGTTGCCGGAGGCGGTGTCATAGTGGCCTACGGAGCCATCCGCCCAGCTTGTGACGAAGAAGGACTTGCCATCCGGATGGAAGAGGATGCGGTAGGGGCGGCGGCCGGTTTTGACGCGATCGACGATCATGCCGGACTGCGGATTGATCACCACCACCGAGTCGTGATACAGTTCCGCGGCGTAGATCAGGCGGCCGTCGGGGGTAAGCGCGACGTCGCCGATGAAGTCGGTATGCGTGCGCTTGTCGGGCGGAACAACCGGGAAGGTGCGGGTAGCTTCCAGCGCGCCATCGGCGAAGGAGAACTCGTAGACCGCCGCGCGCGATCCGCCGCTCACGTAGACGCGGTCGCCCTTAGGAGAAAAGGTCAGGCCCAGCCAGCCGTCGGCCACGGGCACACGATGGAGTTCGCGTCCGGTAGCAGCGTCCAGCACGCTGATGGTGGGCGGCTTGTATCCGCCGTTCAACACCAGGAGGTATCGGCCATCGGGCGAGAGCGCTGTAGACATGGGGAAAGTGTCCAGCGGGATTTGTTTGCCGGCTGGTTCCAGGCGCCAGCCGCTGTTGAGCAGGAATCCGCCAGTGGGAAGCGGGCCGACCTGCTCGCGCGGGGACGGCTGGGAACACAGGAGAGCGGCAGCCAGAAGGAGGGCAACGACGAAAAATAAGCGCATCCTGCCTACGATCATACCGTGCGGCGCGGTGGATATACGCGGCGGTGGCGTGCTAAGGCAGGGCCGCCCTGGACGATCAAAGCCCAAGTTATTGGATTTAAAGAAGGTGGCGAGTTTGGGGGGCGCGGAGACACGGTGACGCGGCGATGGGGCGGCCCGGGGCCGGTGGATTTTCGAACGGGGGAAGAGATAGTTATCGCGTATCGGTTGGAGTCGTTTGCCTGGTTGTCAAACATCAGGTGGGCGGATTGCTAGCGAAACGGTGTCGCCGCAAATTGATGTCTAGACATCAAACAGGGACCATGATATGATGACTTTATGCGCACGACCCTGACAATCGAGCCCGATGTGGCGCAGCAAATCCACCGCCGCATGACGCAGACAAAACTCCCATTAAAGCGGGTAGTCAACGACGCGCTGCGGGCCGGCTTGTCATCACCGGAGAAAGAATCCAAGGCGCGGTACTCTGTGGAAACATACCCGTGCGAATTCAAAGCCGGCATCGATCCGAACAAGCTCAATCAACTCCTGGACGACCTGGATGCCGAAGAGTTCGTGCGGAAGATGGCGCGCTGAGGGGCCCGTGTTGATACCGGATGTAAATATTCTGGTCTACGCGCATAACTCGCGCGCACGCGAGCACGCCCAGGCCCGCGAGTGGTGGGAGGAAACGTTGGCCGCATCCCGGCCCGTGGGGATGGCCTGGGTAACGATGCTCGGTTTCATCCGCATCATGACGCATCGCCAGATCCTGGAAAATCCCATGCACGTCAATGACGCCGTCCGGCGCGTGCGCGCCTGGCTGGACCACCCGCACGTCCAGATTCTCACACCCGGCGACCGGCACGGCGAAGTTCTGTTTGACTTGCTGCTGCTCCACCTGGGCACGGCCGGCAACCTTACGACCGATGCGCACCTGGCGGCCTTGGCGATTGAATACCAGGCGGAATTGGCATCCACGGACGCGGACTTTGCCCGGTTTCCGCGGTTGCGTTGGTTCAACCCACTCAAACTCAAGTAGGGCTGCCATTGGCGCTTCCCGCGCATGCTGCGAGGCCGGTAAGCGGTGCGCTGTCGTCGGCGGCCGCGCGCGCGGAACCAACGGCGTTGTTAAGGTGTCCAAAATGCAGCGGCATGGGACGATTGGCGGCCAGACTGTTCTCGACTGCACACTTAAAGGCCTGATTATCTGAAACTTTCCCTGCCGCCGGAAACTCTAAACCGATGATGGCGATTGCGCTCGCGGCAGCCTGGGTTCCTTTACGCCGGGCGGCGCGGATCGATCCGATTTCAGGCGCTGCGGCAGGAGTGACCGCGACCTTACTGGGATGGCCGGTTCTTTGTGCGAACAGCTATTCATATCTGAGCGCGACCGTGGGATCGACGCGCATCGCGCGACGCGCCGGAATGTAGGCCGCTGCCAGGGCGACCAGGATTAACAGGCACGCCACGGCGAGAAACGTCAGCGGGTCGTAAACACTCACACCGAAAAGCAGCTTGGCCATGAGCCGGGTCAGCGCGAGAGAAGCGGCGATGCCCACCGCAACTCCGATGAGGGCCACCTTCGCGCCGTGGCCCAGAATCAATCGCAGCACATCGTTCCGCTGTGCGCCGAGCGCCATGCGAATGCCGATCTCATGAGTGCGCTGCCCGGCCAGATACGAAATCACGCCATAGATGCCGACGCACGAGAGAGCTAACGCGAGCGCGGCGAAGACGCCCAGCAGGATCATAGAGAATCGCCGCGCGGCCATTGAATCGGACACGATCTTGTCCATGGTCCGCGTATCGTACACCACAATCTCGCCGTTGACGCTTTCAAGCGCCCGCCGAATGACGCCCATCTCGATTTCCGGCGATCCTTGCGTGCGCACCACGAATAGCGGGCCGCGGGCCATTAGCGGTATGAACTGATCGGGAACCTGCGAAATCGACATATAGAACTGCGCGTGGACAGGCGAGTGGGCGTCTTCAGCCAGGCCCCATTGCTTTACGTGTCCCACGACTCCGACAATTTCCGCCGCCTTGTTCAGAATGGCGAGGTTCACGCGCCGGCCCACAGGATTCTGCCCGGCGAAGTGCAGCTTGGCGAATTCTTCGTCGATGACTATGGCAAACGTGGAATGCTCGTTGTCCGCACGCGTGAGGAATCGCCCGCGCTGCAGCGAAATAGCCATGGCTTTCAAGTAATCCGGCTCGATGACGTAAAACAGCGAGGTCTTCATTTCCGCGTCGGTCGCGGGCTTGGGCTGGCCGTCAATCCAAAACGGCACCTCGGAATCGCCAGACATGGGTATCGCGCCCCCGCTGAGCGAGGCCGCCTCCACCCCGGGAGCGTCAGCCACAGCGTCATGGAGCTGGCGCATGGAGGCGCGAGTGGCATCGGGGGCCGCACCCGGCTTCGTGGGACAGGACACGGAGAATGTGACCACGTTACGGGGGTTGAAGCCCGGATTGACGCTCCACAGTTTGGCAAGGCTGCGGATCATCAGCCCCGCACCGACCAGCAAGACGATCGCCATCGCCATTTCGACGACAACGAAAAGCCCTTGCAGCCGGAGCCGCGCGCCGCTGGACCCGCGCCCCCCTTCCTGCAACGTGGTGTGCAGGCTGGCACGGGAGGTTCTGAGCGCCGGCACAAGTCCGAAGACGATTCCCGCCAGCACGGACGCGGCCAGAGTGAAGAGCAAAACGCGGGAATCGATCTGCACGGACTGAACGCGCGGCAGCGCATCTGGCATCAGCCTGATTGCCGCCTGCGTTCCCCATGCGGCCAGCAGCAGGCCCAAACCGCCCCCGGCGCAAGAGATTACCAGGCTCTCGGTGAGAAGCTGGCGAATCACCCGGCTCTGGCGCGCGCCCAGCGCCGCGCGAATTGCGAATTCGCGAATGCGCCCGGTGGAGCGCGCCAAAAGCAAATTAGCGACATTCACGCACGCAATTAAGAGGACAAATCCCACCGCTGCCAGCAGCATCAGCAGAAATGGCCGGATGTCGCCCACCACGTCCTGTTTGAGCGGAAGGACCGAGATTCCCCTGCCCTTGTCGGCATCCGGATATGCCGCGGCAAGACCTTGCGCCACAGTGTCCATGTCTGCCTGGGCCTGCTGCAGCGTCACTGTCGGCTTGAGCCGGCCCACCGCGTCCATGCCCATGCTCGCGCGCCGATCGCGAAAGGTCGCATCGTTCCACTGGCCGATGGGCACGTAAACGTCGCTCGAATGAAAGTTGCCGCTTTCATAGCGAAAATCCGTAGGAATCACGCCAACCACGGTATAGCCGACTCCGTCGAGCGTTAACGTTTTCCCGAGCGCGTCCGGGGAAGAGCCGAATTTCCTTTTCCAGAATC
>Ga0224534_1000688_pt1 | contig 20575 bp, 22 predicted proteins | sample 714E12024metaG_FD_172012 | JGI IMG/M metagenome (GOLD analysis project Ga0224534, IMG submission 172012) | Peat soil microbial communities from Stordalen Mire, Sweden - 717 E1 20-24 | ecosystem: Environmental > Terrestrial > Soil > Wetlands > Peat | place: Sweden: Norrbotten County, Stordalen... | reverse complement strand
ATCCCTCCAGCTGGAAACCGAGTATGGCCTCGTCGCCGACAGCGCGAGGCGGCAATGCGTCCGGGTAAAAGAAGACGTGATGCCCTACCTTACGATACTCGCGGTTGATTGCCCATCCAAGAAACGCCAGCGTACGCCACCCCTGCTCTTTTTGTGCAATCTCTAGCGTGACATACCACGTTCCTTCTGGCCACTTCCCGCGGTCACGTTCGCCGGGATGTCCACCACAGCAGCATACCGTGGTAACACACGGAAGGCTGTTGATTACTTTGACGAGAGGCACAAGGTTCGCATCTATTTCCTCCTCTGGCACGGCATCGCCCTCAGCAGTAGTATGAGTCATGCATAAGGTGTCTAATCTTTACTTAAGTTACAGCGTTAGTGACCCGCTTTATGCACAGACGATGAGGCTACAGAATGAGCATCTCTGCAAAGGCCATCGGCTGCGTGTTTCTAAGAAGCCTGACTATGCCCCATTCTTTGTGATACGTCATTTTTCACCACATCCGCCATCGCACAGCCTACGTCTTCTTCTTTGGCAATTCGCATCTGATACGAAGGGCGGTGGATTTCAAGGAGTTTTACTCCGCTTGGCAAATATGACTTCTTGCTCGTCTACCTGCGCTTCTCCCGGAAAAACGACGCGATGCGCAAACTTAGCGACGGGCACACCTAACCCAATGCCTTCTCCAGACAAGTCGGCAGATCCACGCATGAGCACCGGCCCTTTCTGGATTCTGCTTGTTGGATATGGGCCGTTACCGCTCGGCGCCCGAAGCGATATACACAAACCCTCTGACAGCGCGGTGTGCGCTAAAGGAAGGTCTTTTAGCACGTTGAAACCTCGCGATAAAGTTCTGTGGTTTAGAGCCGGGTCGAATCAGTTAGATGATCTTGCGCTTACCCGTAGTAGAGGGTGAGGTAGATGTTAATTCCAAGAACGATGGTGATCAGCCATACGACGAGAGCGGTCCGCATAGCGTTCTTGCGTTTGACGAGCGGCGGGATGACGCGGCCCACTTCGAGGTTGACGTAAATGAAAATCCCAATCAGCACAAGCCCCAAAATGTGATGGATGAGGAGCTCAGGGTACAGAAAGGGAATTGGCGGTACGTTTTCAATGTATCCGAGCAGAGAGGGCAGCATCACTGCGAATATTGTAATAACTTGAACGACGACGGCTCCTCGCACAATAGTGCAGTGTCGCGTTACCCGTCCCCTGCGCGCAAGATAAACGGCGCCGAGCACGAGCGCGATGAGCACAAGCTGAACAACAAGATTTGCCGTGGCCAACATTCGAATATCAATCGCCATGGAGCTCCCCTCTACTCTTATCCCTCCCCTATGAAAGTATTGCGTTTCCTTCGCAGAGCTAATAGAAAGCACGGAACGAGCCCAGCGAGACGCGCAGCTCAGACGAGTATCCATACGAACGCGACGAAAACGAAGTAGAAAATGCCATTAAAGATGAGAGATCGTGCGGTAAGCCATTCCCTCGTCGCTTGAATGTAGAGTGTTAGGGCAGCGATGAACGTCAGCAGGGCACTTACAAGTTCAAGGCTCCCTAACACCCAGGGCGTAAAGGCAATGCCGAAGGCAACCGGTATGCACGTTTGAAAGACCATCGCGCCGGTTATGTTCCCTAGTGCGAGCGTATCCTTGCCTTGTCGCACCCAGATGACGCCGTTAAATTTTTCGGGAAGCTCCGTAGCAAACGGTGAGATGATGAGCGCGAGTGCGGTCGCATTGATGCCCAGACTCGCGGAGAGATCAACGATTTGCCCGACGAAGATTTGCGCCGATAAGTATCAGCGCGAGCGCGAGGAGGGTTTGGAGCGTTGCGCCCCATGCGGAGGGGTCAGCCGCTGCCGCCTGACGGCGCACGCGCGCAACGAGTGAGCCAAGCGTGAGCGGCCCCATATCCGCTTCGCGGTACTGCTCTTCGAACCTGATTACGATCACAAGGTATACGACGTAGACGGCGATGAACAAAGGAGCGACCGCCGACCGCACGCTGGAATTCGGGACGAGGGTCAGCGCGATCACCATGGCAAAGACAACAAGGAAGAAGCTGAGGTCACGCCTCACCGCAGACCGTCTGAGAATAAGGGCTGTGCGCGCTCCCGCCGCTTATGAAAAAAATGGCGACGATGGATATGAACGTCTCAGGGAGGGCTGTGCCGATTGCAGCCAGTATACTTCCCACCACACGCTCCGAGAGCTTGAATTTGCGACCGATCCACTCGATCCCGTTGGTGAAGAGGTCACAGCCGATGAAGATGATGAGAATGCTAATAAGGAAGAGTGCAATATTCATGCGTGCCCTTCCTATGACGTAAACCCCAGGTAAACAGGTTCTCGCCTCTGAACTGAAATTAAGAGCGGTAGTGTAGACTAACGATGATCCCCGGGCAAACTTGATAAAAACAGCAACGCATGACAGAGCATTCGAAAGTTTGTTCAAAAAACCTCTGTTGGAGAAAGAAAAATGAAAAAATACAACATATTGGCGCTCGTTGCTCTGGCGGGTGTCATGGTAATGGTTGCCGGATGCACATCGTCTTCAAGTCCGAGCCCCAGTCCGGCTAGCAGTGCCGTTACGAGCACTACGACCCAAAATTCAGTCGCTATCCAGAATTACGCCTTCAACCCGTCGACGCTCACGATTCAAAAAGGGGCGAATGTGACGTGGAAAAATTATGATTCGGTCCAACATACGGTTACTTCGGATTCAGGGGCGTTTTCATCGCCACTGCTCAGCACCGGCGACACATACACGTATCAGTTTAACAACACCGGGACGTATCCCTACCACTGTTCCATCCATACGTACATGAAAGGAACCATTACGGTTGTTTAGAACGCTTAAAAAAGGTCGAGAGTCAAAGGGAGAGTTTGCTGCTAGTCAAAAAAAACAAAACGGGCCAAACTCCGCCTCCGTTCTTCTGGCTGGGTGGCTTCTGAGCTGAACTGGGATACCAGCGCAGTCCTCCTCGGCGGGGGTGGAAAGAAGGAAGACTAAGGCGGTCGCAGACAATTGCTAGGCGCCCTCTTTTTTATAGCGCTTCATTTTTTCTTTCACTTTCAGCACGAGCTTGCAGTTGGGTTATCCTTGTCAGCACAAATGCTGTTTTTGTGCAAGTAATCCTTCCTCAATCCATACAGGCGACAAGAAACAGACCCTATACAACCTCTTTGCTGCTTATGTCCACACAATGCCTCTCGAAGAGCTGATAGAGAGCGTCGATCGGGCCCGGCGAGACGCCCAACTAAGGTATGTCGTAATATACGGGCTGCCTGCAGCTACTGCCTCGCCAGGGCCGAACGGCTTGAAGGGTTGTATTTATGAACGTTTGCACTCGAGCTAAAAGAACAGCTTGCCCAGACCCTCGCCGCTTTTGTTTCATCGATTCTAGCACGGCCGTGCTGACTGCTGGTTCAGCTGAAGAAGTGAGATGCGATGTTACATGCGTAGTTTCCACCTACCCTAACCGCTTGAAAGCCTTACGCGTCCCCCTAAACGCGAATGCTACGGCGCGAGATTTCATGCCGTCCCGCCTGACCAATCCGAGCTGATTTGCATTCAGAAATCCCTAAACGGCTTGTTCGGCAAACTGAGAATATTCTACCGCATAACCAACGTCCTTTTCTAAAAGGATCATGTTCGTGGAAATTCCTAAAAACTTCGCGATTTTGAGTGTGCGCATGGATCATGGGTCTTGCCTGCACGGCCTCAGATGCGCTTCGTTGTGCCAAAACGAACGGTATTTATACGAAGGGTGAAATGAGGGGCAACAGGATTCCGCCTTCCGACTCGCGAGCTACGGGCTCTCGATCGTTAGAGACTTGGAGGATAATATGGTCATAGCAGTCTTGAATTCTGGTGATACTGCCTGGATGCTCATCTCGACGGCACTTGTCATCCTGATGACCATCCCGGGGCTCGCCCTGTTCTATTCCGGGTTGGTAAAAAAAGAAAACGTGCTAAATACGCTATTTTTATCGTTTGTAGCTTATGCAGTTGTGAGCGTAATTTGGTTTATCTATGGTTACGGGGCCGTCTTTGGGAGTGACATTCACGGACTTATTGGGATACCGACCAATCCGTTCTTCCAAGGCGTCATCGAGTCGCACGCATTGTACGGCACGATCCCGCTAGGGCTCTACGCAGTATTTGAGATGGCGTTTGCCGCGATTACGGTCGCTCTTATCTCTGGCGCACTTGTCGAGCGCATGAAGTTCGGTGCGTGGATGCTTTTCATTCCGCTGTGGCTCACGCTCGTTTACCTGCCGGTCGCGCACTGGGTCTGGGGAGGCGGATGGCTCGCACAACTCGGCGTTCTCGACTTTGCAGGAGGCATCGTCGTCCATATAAACAGTGGGGTCGCGGCTCTTGCCCTCGTCCTCTTGCTTGGGCCACGGCAGGACAAGAGATTATTTCCACATCAGCTCACCTATTCCATCCTCGGCGCCGGGCTCCTCTGGATAGGCTGGTTTGGCTTTAACGCTGGCTCAGCACTCGCCGCTGGACAGCTCGCGACTTCGGCCTTTATTGTAACAAACACCTCAGCTGCCGTCGGCTTGCTCGTGTGGATGCTCATCGAGTACCTTCGCTTCGGCAAGGTGACGCTGCTCGGCGCGGCGTCAGGCGCCATTGCCGGACTTGCTGCGATTACACCTGCGGCCGGGTTCGTCAACGTGATGAGCGCCATGGTTATCGGATTCGGCGCGGCGGTCGTTTCGTATGCCGCCATCTCATACATCAAGCCACGGCTCGGCTACGACGATGCGCTTGATGTTTTCGGCATTCACGGGTTCTCAGGAATCTGGGGCGTGCTGGCTGTCGGGCTCTTTGCGAGCCCGTTCATCAACGCGGCCGGAACCGGCTTACTCTACGGCAACGCGCATCAACTCGCGGTGCAAGCGTTAGGCATTGCCGTCACATTTGCGTACTCGTTTGTCGTAACTTTGATCATCGCCAAATCGATAGACTTAACAATTGGCCTGCGTGTAAGTTCTGACGATGAACAGCAAGGGCTTGATTTAGCAACGCACGACGAAATCGCGTATCGCATCTAGACCGGAAAGCGGTACGTGCGCGCATATGACACAAATCGAGCTAGCTGTATGCTGAGGTATATGTGAAGAAAATAGTGGCACTAATACGACGCACCAAGCTTGACGTGGTGAAGGCTGCGCTCGATGAGGTTGGACACCACAGCATGACTGTCACAGAAGTGAAGGGTCGAGGCAAACAAAAAGGAATCACAGAGATATATCGAGGACGAGAATATCAAATCGACCTGCTTCCGAAAGTTGAACTGATGATGGTCGTAGATGACGCCGACGTTGAGAGAGTCGTTGACACGATAATGCACGGCGCCCGCACCGGGGAGATCGGAGACGGAAAGATCTTCGTTCTGCCTGTCGACGATGTAATCAGGATTCGCACGGGTGAGCGAGGATCCGATGCGCTTTGAGGCAGCAGCCTACTCTTGATCTGATTCAGAGACTCTCAAATTTTGTCTTGGAGCAGGGACACGTTAGCGATATAGCATAGGTAATGTCATGCTTCGCTGCCCAATTTCGTTGCATCCAGAAATGGCTATCATTTTTTAGCTCAGTCTGTGCCTCGGATTTTAGTCCGAATATCACCGTTACAGCACTATCTCTAGTCCTTTCTCAGGAGGAATCACATTGTCGTGGAGGGTCTGAAACACTAACTCTGTAGGCCCTCCGGCGGAAGGATAGCGCGCTGCGAGCTTGGCGTAGGAATATACGATTAGCAGTGCTACTGCCCCGGCGATTACAAAAGAGAACCACAACGCACTGCCAGCAATCTGGCCCGCTACGCCTAAAATTGAAAAAATGCCTGCCCCGACCATTGCGCCAATGCCGATAGAAACTGCGGCCCACAGGCTGATCGAACTTCGACTCTCCAAGGCAGTCATGAATAATGTGGCTTCATAGATGGTGTTTAAGTTTTAAGTAATCGAAACGTCGTTGCTCCTGACAATTTGTGCAACCGGCGCCTTTTTTTGGCCATTTTTGTAAGGTAGAACCGCATTAGGCCGCCACCTCCGAGTGACTACCCCTTACTCAAGTTCATTTCGGCTGCGGATTTTGGCCGTAAAAGTTTGTGTTGGTCATTTCTGCATCAGCTTTACGCATGATTACATAGAGCTCACGGCGCCAACTCGTTTTGCTACAACAACTGAGCAGTCACAAATTTAAAGCCGCCCAATCCTCTCAATCGGCCTTGTTTCGTCAGAATTTCTGTAACGCTGCTCGGTACAAGTGGACGCCGCCACGTTCAAACTCGAATGCCCGAGCACCTGTTGTAACCTTCTGATACCCCACCCGTTTCGCACGCAGTGGTCGCACATGAGTGTCGGAAGGTATGTGGGTGGACGTCTTTTCCGATGACCGAACCATAGCGCTTGACGATGTTCCGCACCTGTCGTTGTTTGAGGGCAAATAAAGGCCGATCCTCTGCTCGATTTGCTAATCTAATGGTGCGCCGGTGATCACAAATCGCACACTAGTGTTCTTGCGTATGAAATCCATCGTTGCCGTGATCTGTTCAATAATCGTGCCCTCAATCAGGGTGTCGTCAATCACGACCGTGTCATCTTTGAATCGGCCACAGTGAACGGACGCCTGGGAGAGATAGCGTTGCGGGCGCCTTTGAAAGAGGAGGAGTGCTGTCCACGTCGGCTTCCCCTCTTTCACGAGCTCCATTTTCTCGAGGACCTGCAGCGGCGTTTCATCGTCGAGCACCCTTTTTCCGTGAACGTCGCTTGCACGCTGGACGTAACGTTTGACGAGGTCGAAATCGACATCGTCAAGCGAGGCCTCCGGCGCCCACAGCATATCCCAGCTCTGCCCGACTGACTGAAGGTGCATCTGCGCAATCTCGTGCTGAGACATGCGCTGCTTGCCATTTGCCACCCGCTTGAAATACCGTCCCTTAACGGCAACCGGTTTCAGTGGCGACTCTGGTACTTCGACCACGACGACGACCTTACCTCCCACCTCGTGCGCTTTGACGTCAGTCATCGCGCGAGGATCCGTGGCTTGGGCAATATCATTTGACCATTGGCTAAGTGTCTCCTTTCCAATCCTGACTCCTCGTATCTCACCGTTGTCAGAGACACCAATGATAACGGCGCCCCCGTGGGTATTGGCAAACGCCCCCCCGGCACAGATAACGGCGTCACTAAACTTCTCTTTGAGTTCGATGGTCTCTGATTCGCCGCCTTTGATCAGGCGCAAGAGTTCATCGGGATTCATATGAGCATCTCAGACCCTCCGTTTTTGTGAGAGCACTTTGTGCTGATGGCATAAATAGAAGCGTTTCACGTGTGAGGGCTGCCAGGCCATTTGATAAAGCAATCGTGTGTTCGTTTGTCTTTCTTTACTCAAAAAAGCCCGCGAGAACGTCGCGAAACTGAAACAAAGGAGCGGCTTACGTCCTTAGGCTTATGCCTCGAATTGCCGCAACTCTTTTCTGTACTCTTCATCATCATAGGATTTAAGCAATGTAAACAGAGCGTCCGCCTCTCTCTTATCCACGCTTTCTGGCGGCATTTCTGCTGCTATCTTTCGTATCCTCGGCTCTACATCTTCGAGCGAGACAAATTGCGTCACCGTTTTAAGGTCGATTTCCCATCTCACGTGCGGAGTGTCCTTTGCAATAAAGAACGTGCCCGGTGGTAGGGTACATCCTGCGATGAAATCGAGGAGCCCCTCATCGGTGCGTAACAAGCCATTTACAAAGTCTTGCGCCTTCGTTGAAGGACACCACGTATCCCATCTATAGAGGATTATGGACGACATGGGGTGCAACAACAAGTCCCGAGCTGCCGACGCCTCGATTTTGGAACACACTAATCTCTCAAGCTCTTCAAGTTGACTTTCGCTTAGAATCTGGGCCTCAACAGGTTTGAGCTTCTCTCTGTTCTCGATCTTCCCGTGTTCCAATCGCAGATCGAATACTAGCGCAATAATTGTGTACAGGCTGTGGTTTGTGTGTTCCATGGCTCGCTTAATAACGGAAAATCTAGCTTCTTGAGTAGGAAGCCGACCAAGTAGCTCCTCTATCCGAAAGCTAATAGCTGAAGACGTTGGAATCTCAGAAGGTCCTTCGCGCCCCTGGAATCTATCACCGATGTCGAGTAGCGCTGTTACAATAGTCTCGATGTGGCTATCTGGGATGCGCACAGATCGTCAATATAATCTTTCAATAACTCCACAAACCGTTTGACCTTTCCCTCATTGTTGAGCCGGTTCAATGCTGCACAAAACGACTCGAGATCGTCCGAAACGGCTAATGTGGCTCGCATCTCGCCTTGAGATAGTTCTCCCTTTCGGAGCGACAGCGCAAAAAATCTGTCAAAGAACTCGGGGTGGCATACACGACAGCCTTTTCTCTAGATGTTTAACCAATCTTCGCCGTAGTTGCTAAACCCGTAGAGCGATTCTAGTTTGGGGAATAGAAGGCGCAGCAAATCCATTAACGGTTTTTGTAACGATTGAGCTCGTTCACTGCCGCCCATCGCTTCGTCGAGCACCGCATCAAACTGAGGTTTGACGTCATCAAGCGTCTTTTTGTTGAAATCGTAGAACACGCCGGCGAAGAGGTCTTTATTGTCGCGCACTTCATCATACAGCGCCGGGGTAAAGACCTGCAGGGCAGTTATGGCAAAAAAATCAACTGCACTAACCTCCTCATTTACGCGTGAAAAACTGAAACGCAACGAATTGATATAGCGCGTGACATCTCTTATATTCCTAAAAAATGCGTTTAAGCCGCTCGTGTAAATATTAGCCCAATACGCATCATCCCAGACTGGGTGGGGCACTGCCTTAAGGATGGCATCGAGTTGGCTAAGTAACAATTGTTGTACTTCTGTCTCCGATATAAGCGGAACATCAAATGGGACTTGAATTACTTTCTCTAGATACTGCTGGCCGTATTCCATCTGCGCGCTAGTAAGTTCATGCTCCGCGGCGAGTGCGCGTGTTACCACATTCTTGTCAAATGCAAGCACATAGATAGTATTGGGAAAATCTGCTAAAGATTTGACCAACTGAAATATTTGTCGAGTTTCTGTGTTGTTGAGTCGATCAATGTCATCGAGAATGATGACGACCTTCTGGCGTTGATTTCTGAGGCCCTCATCTAAGCTTGCTCGTGCAGAATGCAAATCCTTTAGCTTGAGTTCTGATCTGTGCCTTATGGTTACTCCTACGCCCTTAGCCACTCCTCCGGATGCTAGTACGACAGGGCCCATCGGCCCCGAAATCACGGCTAGGGGTGGGGCAACTAGCTCAGCGTATCTGTCAAGTACCCAACCGGCTTTTTCGATATACTTTGTCCGGTCAGGCCCTCTCAAATCAGTGGACAGCTGTTTAAAAAATTGAGCGAGTAATTGGTTTTGGTCAGAAAAGTTCCACGGATTAAACTGCACGATGATGGGGCCCTTCATTTTATCCTTTCTGTATGCAGCGTCAATATGTTCCAATGCCATGTTGATTATCGATGTCTTACCTGACCCCCATGCTCCGTATAATCCAATGACGAGGCTATCTGTATGCTTGTATGTAATAATCGCATCACCAAGGGCTCTGGCGAAGGAGGCTCTTCCCAAGATATCGTCTTTTTCCGATTCTATGGGTCTATCGGGAGTGAACATTTTCTCTAGTTGAATAACGCACTGACTCTTTATACCTCACGTTCAAAATTCAAAGTCCAACGATACACCGTAAAACTGCTTGGTGCACCCTTGCCCAGTTTGATGCTGTTAGCGCACCACCAAAACGCAGTACATTTAGCGCTCGAAATCGTGATATAGCAAGCGTGGCCACCACTGATCGGCCGAGTCCAAGCGTTGCCGTTTTTTCGCCAATATTTTTGCACTTGCTTCCTAATTAGAAAAACAACTGCAAGTTCGACAACAACATGGTGGACGTATCGAGAAGTAGCCGTTTAACCCAATAAAGCCAGTTTTCCGGGCATGATCCCGGCTGTTCCTCACACTTGGTAAACGACCAGATAGCTTCAAAAAAGTAACAAAAAATGCGATCAAAACATAACGATTTACGCACTAACGTTTTCATTGTCGTTTGATGAAAACTACTGAATTGAGCGGAAAAGCGGTTCAATTGCACGGTAGAAAACAGGATCTGGATTTTCTTTCAGAACGGTTCTGTTTTGGTGACTTTTGTATATGTAGGGTAAACTCTGCCAGTTTAGATCCGCAAACAAACAAAGCGGAAGAATACGACGAATACTATCTGAAGTCACCCAGCTTCGATTCAAAGACAGACGATCGGGAGATCAATAGTGAAGCTGTTGACATTGTCGCACTGATTAACGGAGAGGCCCAGCTTGAAGTCGCGATCTACACTATTGTAGCGGGTAGACCGCCAAAGGGACTTCCAGACTTTCTGCCCGTTCAAGCCAGCGCTAATACCGTCAGCGAATTTAAAAACGGGGCGCGAAGTAGCGTGAATATCCTCGCCTCTGCGATTACTGGGCGCTTAATCCCTTCAGATTTTCGTAAACTTTGCGAGGCCCAAGGACTAAAGGTTCCAGAAGACCTTAAGAAGCGCGACGATGTCAAGGCCCTCGAGCTCGTGGCCAAACAAGAAAAGGTGATTGAGACCCACTTCCCATTGCTGGAACTCGTGACAAGCGATGAAAACGTTAGAGAGGCACTTACGTATTACGGATATCAACACAGCTGGTCCAACCTCTACAGAGCTTGGGACGTCATAAAGAAGGATATGGGTTATCGCAGCAGCAAAGGTTGGAAAAACTCGAGTTTTAGAGTCTCTCTCAAAGGAACCCCCATCAAAGGTAATGAGAATAGGTTCTCGCAGACCGCAAACTATCATCGTCACGGAGGGCCGGGGCGCGAAAAAAAGCTCCCAGACTCTCCCATGGTTCTGGATGATGCGGAACTGTTCATGCAGGTGCTTATGCTTTATTGGCTGAATTGGAAACGCGACAATCCTAAGATTCAGCACGGAGCGTGATTTACACAGCGCGGCAAGAAGATCTCCATACAGCTAGAACGGCGTCTTGTCGTAAAGTTCTTTGATATCCTGGTCGTTGAACTGAAGATATACCGCCGTCACGGCAAACTAGAATGCCCGAGCACCTGCTGCAGCCGTCGTATGTCCCACCCATTCCGCACGCAGTGGATGGCATACGAGTGACGGAATGTGGGGGGGGGTGAATATCTTTCCCGACCGTCGCACCGTATCGCTTGATGACATTTCGTACCTGTCACTGTTTGAGGGTAAAAATAGCCCGATCATCAGGGAGTTTTTGTGCTAAAACATAATCGGAGAGAAATTTCACCGTCTCTGCGTCTAAACGAACCCTCCGCTGCTTCCCTCTTTTCGCCTTCGTGACGTTGACCACGCTGGTCTGTGGTTCGATGTCGCGTGGCGTGATGGTGAGCAGCTCGTTGACCCGCACCCTGGTCCGCCACAGCACCCGCAGCATGAGATAGTCGCGCGTGCTGCACTGGTGCGCCGCAGCGAGCACCTGATCGACCTGCCCCTTCTCAAGGTAGTCGGTGATGTTCTTCACGATTGCCGAAAATGTGTCTTATCGGCAATAACGGTTGCCATTTTGAACAGGGTTTCTTTCGAGATGGCAGTGTGACGAAATCATTAGACAAAACGACAATCTTGTTGCCGGATGCGACTAAAAGCATGAAGCCTAGGTTGCCTCCTCAACGACCCAGGCAGTATGCTCCACCACTGCCTCGGAGATGAATATGTGGTGTTGCAGCGAGTAAAGACGCGAGTAGCGGCATAAGTGTTTCCGCAAAAGGATGCAGCCTCGCTCAGTATTTTCCGATATTTTCCTTACAATTTAATTTATGTCCCAAAGATAGTGCTCTCCTCTATGCGACTCTATAGTTTCACGGCGGCAGCTTAATGCGGCGGCTGCGTAATAGCCTAATGATCCAGAAATCAGCTCGCATGGTGCGTGCTACACCCATATTTGACCATCTATTGTTTTCTCGGTAGCCGCACCTACGGGTAATCTTGCCGGATCATTAAGGCGTTCAGCGGGCACTTATCCTTCAAAAAAAAAAAACAACATCACTCCGGCGAGCTTTATAGTGTATGAGGGATGTGCCGACGTAGGTCGGGTGCCTTTAGCTGCATCTAGTTGAGTGAGTAACTCCGGTTTAAGGTTAATTGATACGGCGGCCATTTACCCGTCGAGGCTGGTCAAAGGTATATTAATTGCATTTTCTCTCAATTAACAGGTGCACGAATGCTGCAGCCCATAAAACCGTCCAATCGAGGAGTTTTGTTAAATAAAATATTGATAATGGGAGATGTAGGGTGATTGTTGTGAATCAAGAGTGGAATGCAAGAGCAAAGGAATGTCGAGACGGAAGAGTAGCGATAATCTCTAGTCCTGAGTACAAAGGAATCCCCCAATTCTGCATGAGTTAGCGCTTGACCACAATAGGACACTGAAAGGACCTAAAGTGATCTTGCACGTGATGCCTCTTCTTGCACTCAAAACACAACAAGAAAGGAGCGAAAACCCACCTTATACTGGTTCTGAACTTAGCAAGAAGCTAGGACAGCCCAAAACACAGCCATTGCTGAGGCCGCTTTCTAAGCGACATTTTGCAAGGGTCACAGAACCGATCCCCAGCGTGTACGGATTAACCTACTGGTTCGACGGGGTTGCGTCTATCGAAGTTTTTAACACAGGAGTTATCGAATCGATTGACTATGGTAAAGAGTCATTCATCGATGTAGGAAGCAAGACTTTGCCTCTCGATGAGCTTTACAAAGAGTGCTCAGAAGCCATAAAAAGGTTCATATTGATTTTGAAAGAGTTGAGCTTCCTAGATATCGATTCAACAATCTATGCATTTCTCACGTTGAGTGGCGTAAAGGAATTTACGCTAGATGCGGAACACTTGAACGATCCGAGGCGTTTCGTTCTAAACGGGCGCGTTTTTGATGATCAAGATTGCAAAGCAGACGCATATTTTCAAAATGACACTGTTCCGAGCAGCGATGTGATTTCGCAGATTTCACGCGACATGGCAAAAAAGATGGTTATTGAAAAGCTAAGCACGTGCACGCGGGAGGCAATAACCTGACTTCAACAACAATTAATAACGCTGCTTCGCGGTTTTGGTATCTGCAAGACGCTCTTCACGCCATCGCAGTGGAAGGACGGAACGTTATGGCGGTTGGAGCAAAGATCGCACCCACTCCCGTTCAGCCCACAACGCGCAGCCGCCCTCCATCTCGCTGAGTGTGTCGTGACGCTGGCGAATTGCCTGCAAAAGTCTTGATTGCAGCGCCTCTTTGAGGGAGAGCTCCCGCACATTTGTATCGGAGTAGGGGGAAACCGGACACGGCTCGAGATCTCCGTCAGGGCTCACGTGAACGAATCCGCGCCCCGCAGCCAGACATCCGCCGTACTGTTCCTCGTCTCCGGGAATTTCAATGAAGATTGCAGGAAATTGAGTGCGAAATCGCTCTGTTTTTTGCGCCAGTGTGCTCCGCTGCTCATCGGTCAAGATCCAGTCTTCAGTGCCTGGCTCCACTGAAACATACTCTAGGAGGAGGACGAGCTTAGTCCCTGCACGGATGAGGCTTTCTATGAAGAGGTGATCGGTAATCGCCGCAAAGTTAGACCGTGTTATTGTTACAGAGCAGCCAAAAAAGATTCCTTTAGCACGCATCTCTTCCATTGCGTTCTGCAGACGCTTGTGCATCCCGACACCTCGACGCTCATCAGTGTCGCGTTCATCGCCTTCAATACTAACAACCGGGATAACGTTTCTCTGGGTTCGAAAGTGGTCAAGCATACCTTCGTCGATGAGCGTTCCGTTCGTAACTATCGGGAATATAATGGAGGGGAAATCTTTGGTAATGGTCAGGAGATCCTTGCGGATCAGTGGTTCTCCTCCTGCGAATAAAATTGCCGAAATGCCAAGCTCATTTGCCTCAGCGACCAGCGTACGAAGTCGAGCGGCACTCAACTCCGGCGCTTCTGATTTGCGCTTGTCACGCGCAAAGGCGTAGCATCCTTTACATCGGAGGTTGCACTTGCTCGTTACGCTCACGATAAGGAGGGCCGGCACGTGTAGTCCACTCTTCTGCCATTTCCGCCGCACGCGGGCCGCTTTCCTCTGCCACAAAACAGTACGGAGAAAGAAGAGGGATTTCGCGGGTTCCCTCAAAGTGATGCGAACGGCATCCTTGAAATAGCCTGCAATGGCGTCGTTAAGAGCGGGAATGTGGCTGTAGTCGTCCACCAACGCCCTCGCATCGACCAACGGTGCAGCAGCCGCGGTCCTAGGCGGTTTATGTCGTCGGGATTGAGGCGTTTCTTGAGGCATGTGTTCCGTCTAAGCTTCTCTGCAGTCCATTTGCTTCGCCTTCTCTTCTTAATAGTATCGGCTTCTCGTTTTTACTACCTAGCTACTGAGCTTACATTCGGTTATTTTCACAAATAACTCTTATTTGCTGTTGAGCTCCACCATCAAAAGACGGGGATCTCGCCACAAAACAGACGTTAAACTGTCGTGTCCAACGCGGCATTTTATCTCAATGTGTTAACTTCCGCGATCGACGCCTGGCTATTTTGATGTCATCCTCGTTTCGTCGCGCATCTATGTCCCGTCGGCGAAAAAAAGAAAGGGAAGCAACTGCCAATGAGAGGTAGGAGATAGGAGTGCTATGGGGCCAGCAGATCCGGACCTTGTAGCACTTTTTTGACTGAGCGAAGGGCGGAGTCACTCTCTTCCTGCACCTGCGGGCCCGTCGAGAAGCGTGCCCAGGACAGGCTGCTTCGATTACGCAAACGTGTGGCCTATAGTATAGAAATTGGAAAACCGCGGGTCAGCCCTGAGACCCGCTCGGCGTGTCCGTGCTGCATTCTCTACCGATAACATGCCCTAGAAAAAGGCGTTTGCTCAATGGGTTACCAGATATTTGACGTGCCTCCTTATCCAGTTCTAACCTCTCTGTGTCCCTGAAATGTGAAACAAGAGCGTTAAGAGCTTCCGCATCATCTAGGCTAATCTGGGACTCCTCAAAGGTTTTGGTCTTCACTTTTCAAGCGCACGGCTTAGTATGTCCGCTTCGTCTTCCGTCAAAACTAACGCCTTGGTAAACATTTTTTCCGTCCTATTCAGTGCTAATCACATGGAGCGCATGACATATTTCGTGTTTGATTTTTTCTAATGGCGGATATTAGATGCATAATGACCTTTTTTCTAGGCAGCGAGTGCTGGCTGAGTTCTAATACGCTTATGAATACGCATACGCCCACCCATATTCCCGACTTTGCTGTATCTGCACCTGTATCTTTTTGATAATCCGTCGCAACTGCTGACGCGCGGTGTCGGGTAGCCAGTTATTGTGCGCGCGGTCCCGCAGGTGTTGAAAAGCTTCCCAACTGGTCGAGCACTTCCTAAAAAGTTTTTCGGCGGCCATATCAGCAAGGTCGTTTTTGTAGTCCGCGATTTCAAGGATGAGCTCATCGACCTCTGTGGAGTCGGTGTTCATGGGCAAAAATTGAGGGCCTACCTGGATATTTGTTAGCTAAAAGCAGAGTGAAAGTGTGGAAAAATTTAGAGGCCCGTCGCGCACGACGTCTTTTAAGGCCGTTTGGAGGTGGACGCATGGCAGAAAAAAAATACGAAGCGAGTCGACTCTCTCTTTAGACTGCTCTACGCGCTTCGCTTTGCACTGTGAAAAGCAGTAAAGCATCGCTTTAGCTGGTAAAAAGCGTGACATCCGCTGCAAAGGACGAGCAAGCTTTTTATGAGCGGACTTCGTGGCAACGATCATGACTCAACCACTCGATGTGATACGGGTTTCTCACAATGCGCTCAGGAATGACATGGAGCGTATCGATGCTGCAGCGCTGGACGCAGCACGGGGAAAGGAGGGTCTTGCCGCCACCGTCGAGCGTTTCCGCTTCTTCAACGAAGTATTGGTCTGGCACGCAGACGGCGAAGAGGAGGCTGTGTTCCCCCGACTTGAAGATGTCGCCCCGTTGGTTGCTGAGGCCTATGTGAAGGACCATCGTGGTTTGGATGCAGCATTTGACGAGTTGAGTAGATCTTATGCTTCACACGACCCGTTAGCAACCGCCCGGGCCACCGCTGCGTTCCGTTTTCATCTCGATATCCACCTGAATAAGGAGGATACCCACCTCTACCGGATTTTCAAGGAACGAGTCTCCTTGCCCGAGCAAGCGAAGGCGATTCGCATCATGGTAAGCAAGGTTCCGCAGGAACGATTCTCGGAACTGGTTGCGTGGCTGTTTCCGCTGGTGGGACTGGACGATCGTGAGACCATGGTACACATATATCAAATGATGATGCCTGAGCCTGTCTTCGCCTCGACAAAGGAGCTCATCAAAAACGCCATCGGCAGCGACTGGGCCGAACTTACGCAGCGCATCCCGACATTATAGCCCCCACTTTTAGCAAGTGAAGGATATGTCTCGTGAGTCCATGTCTGCATAGTTTAGCAGTCGAGTTAGTCTGTCCTGCCGGCAGCTCCAAGGCCGTCACTCCATGACTTCTGCGTCAGCTGGTGAGCGGGGCCCAAGAATCTAAGCAAATCGAAAAAAGAAATAGAGAGATGGTAGCTAGTGGCAGCGGTTAGTTTCAACGGCGTTTCTTCTCAACAAGTCTGGTAAAAGATACGTACTAAATACTCAAGGAGAGTGTGTGGACAAAATCCCGCAAGATCCTCAACGAACCGCCACCTACGCAGCCACTCCGACACAGAAGCCGCGTAGCAAGCGTTCGGATTGACGCTTACTTGCTCTGTTCATTCAGTTTCTCGAGATAGACTCGTTGACCGTACAATATGTATCCGATTCCCAGTAGTATGAGAATATATTCACCGGCGGTAACCGCAGGCGGAGGCGTAGCTGTGAAGAAAAATTTTGCCTGATCGGCGGGCGCGGTGAGGAAGCTGAGCGCAGCATCGACTACCGCTAAAACACCTGCGTGTTTTGGTCTTCGAAGGAACAGCGAAACCAGCGCGGCAAGCGGGAGCAACAATCCTACGATTATAAAGAACCCTGCAAACGCGGGGGTTCGTAGTTCATTTATACGCGTTTCGAATCCCAATGGCGTCAATAGAAATCCCACGATAAAGCCAAAGGCAAGCAAAACAGCCAATACCTTCTCTGCATTACTGAAAGAAGCCAATTCTATTTCCCCCCTGCCTGCACTGTTAGATCACGCTAATTATTTAACTATTTTGAAAGGCTCTGGACATTTGTTTGGAGCACCATTCTGGCCGCGTATGCAGTTATAGCGGTGTTCGCGGCTGTGACGGTAGGAGCGACGTTATATCAGTTCAGGTAGTTTTTGTAGTCCGCGATTTCAAGGATGAGCTCATCGACCTCTGTGGAGTCAGTGTTCATGGGCCAAAGTGGTGGGTCTACCTAGGTAATTGTTGGCGGAAAGTAGGGCGAACGTGTGATAGTTGGAGCGATGACGCCCCCAAGAACAGGACCTGTGCTTTTTGTGAGACTAAAAAATACATTGGCTGCCAGGTCCGCAGTTCCTACTCGAATTCATGCTGAGGGGGGCTAAACGGGTCGTGCACGGTGCAGGGCCACGATATAGAGAAACTATAGGATGTGATTATGAACCAGGTCACTGTATTGTCTTACGAGAACGGATTCCGTACTCTGTTTTGGAGGGTTCTAAGCAGATGAACGCGAAGAAAAGGATCTTGTTCCTTTGCACCCACAACGCAGCACGATCACAGATGGCCGAGGGGTTCGTTAACGCGCGGCATAGCGATCGTTACGAAGCGTTCAGTGCCGGAAACGAGCCTACAGAAGTGCATCAATGCACAGTTGCAGTCATGGCCGAGGTTGGCATCGACATCTCGACACAGCGCTCAAAATCACTAGACGAGTTTGAAGAGACCCTCTTTGACTACGTCGTGACCATGTGTGCTGATGCCCAAGAAAACTGTCCCATCTTTCCGGGCGGAGTGGAGTACCTCCATCACGCCTTTGTGAATCCTGGACCTGCTCCAGCATCAGACAACGATCATTGCGCCCCTTTTCGACACGTGCGCGACCAGATTGAGGAATGGATTGAGGAGACTTTCGGAAAGAATTCGAGCAGCGTGTAACGCCATATGCTCTGGGTGCGCGCACGAAGAACCGTTTATTAGTGGTGAGCGCGTTATGAGGCGGAAAATGGTCAGCGGTACAAAGACGGAGTCAGTCTATATGCCAACGCGCTCACCATAGGAAGATCAATCGCAGTCGCTTCAGAAATGCGCAGTTTGCAAGGGAGAACGGCGGAGCACACGTCGGTTATGGTTCCATTCTCCCGATCTTTTTGCTACGCAGGTTTCTTACACACGACTATATCGCTGTGCAATTCGCACCAGAAATAGTCACTGCATAGAGAATACCAAATCTCTATTCTTATGCTGCGCTCGTTCGAACACTATGCTCTTTTTGCCGTTTTACGGAGCGAGAAATCGTAAAATTCCCTCCTCCTTGCTGCCTGAGCTAAAAAAAGAGAGTCAGGAGACTTGTTGTCGGTCGAGCACTCCGTGCTATCAGAGGGCGCAAACACAAAAAACATAGAGGGCTTTTTTCAAATTTTCCCTGATCACTCGTGGGAACTAATGGGAATAGGATGTTTAGGGCCCAGGGGCATATAGGTAGCGGTGTTCTTATTATCCCTCCCATTAATCGTCTTCGATCCTTTCCGAACGTGTTCCTCGTCGTTCAGGTCAGGAGTTATGCGCACATGCAATGACATCTCTTTCTCACCTCCAATGCATGCGGGCGCATCGCGCAGCTTCAGTATATTGTAGTGAAAGAATAGAGTCTCCTTTCCTGATCGGATTCGCTTATCGTAATCTACAAAACAAGAGCCTTGTTCTGGGCACGCTTCTCGATAGGGCTGGCGGCGCGGAAGAGAAGGCTGCACGGACGCAGCGAGCGGGTCGCGGCAAGGCTGAAAGCTTCAACAAGCAAGTTTGATGATTCCGCAGTTGTTTCGAAATGTCCACGCCAAGCTCAGCCATCACCTCAATGGCGCGCGGATGCATCTCAGTCCGCTCATTTCCCGCGCTGTGGGCTTCATATCTATTGCTGGAACAGGCATTGAGGAAGCCTTCGGCCATTTGAGGTTGCGCTGCACTGTGTACACAGAGAAGCAGAATCTTCTTCGTGCCAGTCATTGATGCGAGCCCTTGATCGAGCTTGTATGATATTTGGATCAGTATGGTTAGTGGAAGAAACATGAAAGAGCACAACGCGAGTCGAACCGCCGAGTATATGGCGTTGTTCCGGGCCATAGAGTCATCCCGGCGTCCGTCACGCAGCAGGCTTTTCGATGATCCTTTTGCCTATTGCTTTCTGCGGCCTGTGTTGCGGGGTGTCGTCCACCTGTCGCGCATTCCATTGCTTGGTGCAGCAGTCCCCGGGATCATCGACTTGAGATGGCCAGGGGCGCGATCGTCAGGCGTCGCGCGGACACGCCTGATTGATGACTATGTTTCTATATCCCTTGACAACAGCGTTGATCAAGTCGTCATCCTCGGCGCCGGCTTCGATTGTCGTGCGTACCGGATAACGGGAATCGAAACGACTCACGTCTTCGAGGTTGACCATCCGGCCACGCTGTCTAAGAAAAAAGACGGCGTACGACGCATCTTTGGAGCGTTGCCAAAGCACGTCGTATACGTGGACGTGGATTTCAATACTGAGTCATTAGGCCAGGTTCTGTATGACTCGGGATTCAAGGCCAATCAGCGTTCTTTTTTTATCTGGGAGGGGGTCACGAATTACCTTACTGAGCGAGCTGTGGATAGCACCCTCAGCTAACGTAGGAGGGGTACCGGGAAGTCGCATCGTTTTCACCTACGTGCACCGAGGTGTGCTCGATGGGTCGGCGACATTTGGAGGGACTCGCCACGTGCGGAACACGCTACAGCGTGCCGGCGAAACGTGGACCTTTGGTTTCTATCCTGAACACCTTCAGGTATACCTTGCAGAACGCGGCCTCGATCTGATAGAGGACGTTGGGGCCTCTGAGTATCGCGCACGCTACATGGGCGCTGCTGCCCGTCGTATGAAGGGCTACGAGTTTTATAGAGTCGCGTTTGCTCGCTCGCGGTAAATCACACGAGCACTTTACGCGCAGGTTGACAACGACTCCAGCCGATGTGCATACTTTTTTAATGAGAATCTGAAGTCGTTGGTCTGGCACGCGTGAATTGCTATGGAAGAAGCTTCTCCCTGCTGATGAGTCTGCTTGAAAGGAGCAACAGCGTGATCGACAGAGCGGCGATTATGACGGCTTCGGCGAGATCTACGGCGACTGCCACAATTCCAGGCAAAGTCCACGCGGTTAAGTACGCTGGCGCCACCAGCAGCCCCCCCAAGGCGAGGCCTAACGGCTGATTTGCTCCTGCCCTCTGCTTCTGCAATGAGCCAAACGTCATCATAGCCATCGTATCGAAAGAGACGATGGAGAGGGCTAATGCGGTGGCAACGCCCGTA
>Ga0224534_1000687_pt1 | contig 20576 bp, 23 predicted proteins | sample 714E12024metaG_FD_172012 | JGI IMG/M metagenome (GOLD analysis project Ga0224534, IMG submission 172012) | Peat soil microbial communities from Stordalen Mire, Sweden - 717 E1 20-24 | ecosystem: Environmental > Terrestrial > Soil > Wetlands > Peat | place: Sweden: Norrbotten County, Stordalen... | reverse complement strand
TACCGGACGGTGTGCGCCCCGAAATGGCGTACATGGCTGAGCAAGTGAAAACGGAAGCCTATGCCATCGCTGATCGAGTATTGGAAGGGGGCTATAGCTCTATACTGGCAGAATTAAACCCGGAAGCCGCCCGGGGCGTCCGGAAGCGGGTAGCGGAACAGGCGGTGGGCGTCGCCGCAGGAATGAAACGCATCCAGGAACAGGCGTTGAACGTTGATATGCGTTTGCACTCTGGCCGGGTAATGGAAGCAGTTGAAGCGTTGAGGGGCACCGCGCCAGACTTCGTGCGCAGCAACCCGGAGGAGACGTCCTGGACGGCAAGGACGATGTACCGGACGCTAGTCAAATTAGACGTCGATAAGGGCGAGGCCAGGCAGTGCGTTGTGGACTGGTCCAGGGGAACCGGGATAGACGCCGGCGCAATCATCTCCCGCTACGAAGAGCAGCAGGCCGGGCGCGCCGAGGAGCAGATCGCGGCCGAACCGGCCATCATCGGCAGGCGGACGTGGAACAGGCTGTCCAAGAACCTGAACCTGGACGAGGACAAGTTGCCCTTCGCCTGGTTCGGGTTCGTGGATGACCCGGAGAGAAAACAGTTGGACATACGTTTCCACATCGACGAGGATCGTGCCCCGAATATCATCCAGGAGCTGAAAAATGCGGCGCTCAGCCCTTCTGGCAGGCAGGAGCAGGATTGGACGGTCCGGGCTTATGCCGCTACCCTGCATGCCCTGGGCGTTCCCGAGGTTGAGAGAACGCAGATGCTCCGGGACTGGTCGCGGCAGTCGGGCGCGAACATTCCTGACGCCAAGCTTCGGGACATATCCGAACGGCTGTCCCTCTCCACCGATCATAACTTCTGCCTCGGCCGGGAGAACTGGGAGCGCCTGAATAATAATCTGGGTGTGTCGGTCGAGAATCCTTTTGTGTTCGAGCGCAGCAGCGCCAGTATTGTGCGGGATGTCTGGAGCGGAGCTTTCCGGGCTGTCGAGCGTGAGCGCCAGAAGGCCGAGGCTAGAGGCAAGATAGCGAAGATGAAGGACGAGAGAAAGCGCGAGATCAAAGAGCATCTGCATCAACAAGGCTATGATCAATATCTGGAAGAGGGATACGAACTCTAATTTTACGATGACGGTTTCTTGCACAATCCGCTCTGTTCTTAGCAGGCGGTTTTTTAATTTCAAAAACAGAGGGGGAATGTCTATGGTGACTGGTCGGGAACGAGCTAAATACATCCGGTGCTTTTTTGTTGCTGTCCTGATTCTGCTTGACCTGTTCGCATTACCGTGGTTATTGTTTTTCCCAATGGTTGTGAAGTTGCACGGTATGGCGCGTGCTCCGGCGCTCTGGCTGCGCAGCCTGTCCCTGCTTGGCGGGATCACTCTTATACCCAGGGTGTTTCAATTCTGGAGCTGGCTGCAGCTTGTCGTCGGGCTGCTGGTGTTTTTGATATTGACATCGGGCAGCGGTATTAACGCCGGCTATAATCCGGAAGGCGACCCGACGCCGGCTGGGCAGGGGCAGTTCGGATCGAGCAGGTGGCAGACGGAAAAAGAGATTGACGGGAATTTCACGGTGAGGAAGATTCCCGGCAGCGTGAGCGCTTCAGGCGCCAGGTTGAGTATTAAAAATCTCATGTCCGGTCTTTTTGAGGGAAGGGGCAAGCAGTGAAAGCAAACGGCGGCGTTGTGCTGGGCGCTGACAACAAGCGCGGTAAGCTCTGGATGGATACAGAGGACACCCACTGCCTGATCATCGGCACCACCAGGTCGGGCAAGTCCAGGCGGTTGATCGTGCCGACGATCTGGCAACTGGGACTGGCCGGGGAGTCGATGATCATCTCCGATATGAAGGGTGAGCTCTACGACTTCACCAGCCAGTTTCTTAGAGAATTGAACTATAACGTGATCCGCCTGGACTTCAGGGAACCGGGCAAGTCCAGGCGCTGGAACCCGATAGACGCAGTGGTCAAGGCCCTAGGCAAAAAGGATGCCGCCAAGGCTTCTCAGGCAGCCTGGGATGCAGCGCACATCATCTCCTACGACCCGGAGCTTTACAGTGAGAAATTCTGGACGTTCGCTCAGGAGGCTCTGACAGCGGCGCTGATCCTGTATGTGGCCATCGAGGCCCCGCCGGTAGCCAAGAACATGAGAACGGTCTACACGATCCTGGTGGAGATGGGCAAGGACGGCGGCAAGGAAATTGACGCCCTGTTCGACAGTCTGCCGCTTGACCACCCGGCCAGAACCGCCTTCGGACAGTCCCGGCTGACTACCGACAAGACCAGGGCGGGCGTATTCAGCGGGGCGTTGGGCCAGATCCGGCTGTGGTCCGACGTGTCCATCGCCTGGTTGACCGCCGATCAGGACCATAACCTGGCGCTGCCCGGGAGCGAGCCGACTGCGGTTTATCTGGTGATCCCTGACGAGAGAAGCACCTACGATACGCTGGCGACTCTCTACGTCACCCAGATGTACCAGGCGCTGGTTGACCTCAGCAATGCAAGCCCCGGGAGAAAGCTGCCAATCAGGGTGAATATGCTGCTCGATGAGTTCGGAAACCTGCCGCCTCTTCCGGATTTCTGCAAGAAGCTGACTACCGCCGCCGGCAGAAACATCCGCTTTACCTTGGCGGTGCAGGGCATCGACCAGATTGAAAAGCTCTACCTGAAAGACGCCCGGACGATCAGCGGTAACTGCTGGACCTGGGTTTACCTCTTGACGAGCGACAAGCTGACCGCCGAGGTGATCGCCGAGAAGATCGGCAAGTACACGATTCAGACGGACAGCTATTCCAGCAACCAGCAGAGTCAGGGCTACAGCACGGGAATGAGCGCCGGACTTGCCCAACGGTATCTGGTAATGCCCGACGAGGTGATGCGCTGGCCGGCCGGCGTCTCCTGCATCCTGAGAACCAGGATGTTTCCGGCCCGGCTGCCTCTGCCCGACTTCAGCGAGTATATTCAGCTGCCGGAGGCCCCTGAGTCGGAAGTAAAGCTGGTAACTCTGCCGATAACCTGGCTGCCTAATGCGGCGGTTGCGGATGATTTGCCACCAGGGTCATCAAAGGAGGCCGACGCCCCGCCTGAGAGCGCCGGCGATATTATTCTGGATCTCTAATGACCGCCTGTTTTTAGCGAAGCAGGATTTTAAATTATCGATAAAACCTAAGGAGGAACTTGTAAATGGGCTTTCTCACTGATACTACGACCATGGTGAGCGCGATTGCGACCTGGATGCTGGCGATTATCCCAATAGTAGCGGCTCTCATGCTCGGTTACTACGCCGTCATGAAGATGATGAACGAGGGCGATCCGCAGGTGGCGATGAGGTCTAACCATGCCATGAAGAACGTGATCGTCGCGGCGGTGATCGGCGAGGCCGCCATGGGTTTGATCAGCGGAGTGACAACCTACTATGCTGATCAGAAAACCTCTTCAATGCTCATGATCCATCTGATCTTCTTTGGTTGATATTCTGTCGGGGGGCCGGGATCATCGGCCCCCGGAAGGAGGGGATATGATTGTCCGCCTTGCAAAGTCTGTTTCAAAACTTTATCAATCAGTGGATCGTCAACATTGTTACGAGCGTGATTAACTTTTTCACTGCCAACTACACCGGCATCCTGCAACAGGCAGGAACGATCCTGCAGGATCAGAATATCCGCACGGTGATGTTCGCTGTTCAGGCTTTTGCCTTGGTGGTGCTGGCAGTTAGAGTTGGCTACGAGATATTGAATACCTACTTGCTGCATATGGCCGGCGATAGCGCTGCCGATCCCAAAGGCGTTTTGTTCCGCACGGCGAAGGCCGCCGCCTTCATCATGGGGGTGCCCTGGGTGGTCGGTTATCTGTATCAGATTTCCATAACAATGGCAAATGATCTGGGAACCGTAGGGACATTGCAGCAGGCGAGTAACCCGTTCACAACCGCCGCCTCCACGCTGGTTGGCGGCGAGATAGTGTTTGTATTGATGCTGCTGGTGGCGTTCATCGTCTACATCCTGATCAACATTCAAATGGCCTGTCGCGCCGTGGAGATCGGAGTGCTGGCCATGGTCGGCCCTTTGATGGTGATTGGGTTCGTTTCTCCGACCGAGGGCCTGGGAGGCGCCTGGTGGAAGGAGTTGGTTGTCCAGTGTATGGCTCAACCATTGCAGGTTCTGATGCTGCGGCTGGCGCTGATAGCTATGGGCAACGGCGTGATCAACCTGAGCGGAGTGACAGTATTTTTCATCATCGGTTGGTTCTGGGTTACCTACAAGAGTCCGAAGATAGTGCAACAATTCGCCATGAGCACCGGCATCGGCGGCGCCGCGGCCGGTGTTGCCCAGACGGTCGGCAAATACGCCATCAGCGCGTTATCTTGAGAGGGTGGTCTGATTGTATGAAGATCGAGACACAAAGAACGAGAGATTAAAGCGGGAGTATCAGATTCCCAGGAACGTGAGCGCCAGGTTCGAGTTCTGGCCGGGCTTCGGCTGGGCCGAATTGTTGATCACGGCGGCCGGTATTCTGATCGGGATGGCCTTGCGCTACCTTGTGCTTTTTCTGATCCATGCGCAGTGGGGCCTGGCGTTCGTCGTTATCTTCGGGGCGCTGGGCTATTTCCTGGTTAAGCCGATGATGGACGGAGGTGACAGCTTCCTGACATCGTTTCAGCGTTTCAAGAAGTACATGTCTAGCCAGAAGCTCTATCTTTACCAAAGGAAGGTGATTTAATGTTCAAGCAAAGTCCCAAGCCCGACGAAGCGCCGATCGAAAAGAAATCCGCCCAGGACTGGCTGCCGATCAATGATGTCATAAATGGAGCGATACACAAGCGGGACGGCTCGATGGTAGCCGTCCTTCGCGTCGACGCCATGAACATTTCTCTAAAGTCCGATTCCGAGAGGCAGCGCATCATCAGCGCCGTTCACGAAGCCATTAACGGCCAGCGGGAGCCTTTTCAGATTATCTGCCTGCCCCGGGCGCTGGACCTCGATCAGTACATCGCCGGCTTGAACGAGAGGCTGAAAAGCACGACCAACAACCTGAAGCGCCGGTTGCTCGCCGAATACATCAGATACGTCGCCTCTCTGGTGACTGATGGCGATGTGCTGGAGCGCCGGTATTACATTCTGCTTGAGCAGAAGCCCGGCGCCGGCAAGCGCCAGAACCAGCGTGAAGAATTGCAGAAACGTTGTTATGAATTTTCAGGCAATCTTGGCGCCTCCGGTCTCCGGGTACAGATGTGCAACGACCAGGAGATCGTCGACCTGCTGTTTAGCTTCCTGAATCCCCGCCAGGCAGCCTACGAAAGCGCTTCCGACGGCTTGGCTTCCTTTACTCAGGTGGTGATGTAGCATGGCCAGGAAAGAGATGCAGGTATCCGAAAACAACGGCCTTCTCGATGCCCTGACTCCACAGGCGCTGAAGTTCGAGGCCCGGCAGATCGCCTTCGGAGACCAGCTTGCCCGGGTGATCGTGATTGCCGGCTATCCGCCCCGGGTGGGTTCAGCCTGGCTGTCCAAGGTGGCCGCTTTCCAGGGCGTGACGGCCAGTATCCACGCCGGGCCGGCGCAAGATCCCGGAGCGCTGGTGAAGAGTATCAATATGGCAATCGGAGAATACGCCGCCCGTCTTTCCCAGAACAATAACGCCCTGATTAAACAGCGCGCCGATCAGTCCATGAAAGACGCCGAGGAACTGTTGCAGAAGATCGACGCTGAGAACCAGCAGGTGTTTTACCTGACGGTGGCGCTGCTGTTGGTGGCGCCGGATCTGGATGCCCTGGACGCCAAGACCCGCCAGGTGGAAGCCAGGCTGGCCGCCGCCAGGATGAAGGGCCGGGTGGTCGTCTTCCGCCAGGAGAACGGTTTGAAGGCAGCAGGACCCTGGTTCATTCTCCCGGACGATATCGCCAACGTCGGCAGCCGGAACATGCTGAGCGAGACCGTGGCTGCATCATTCCCATTCGTGGCCAGCGGCATTAACGACGGTTCCGGGATCGTGCTTGGGCGCGACAAGGACGGCGGCCTGGTGCTGGTGGACATCTGGAAGCGCGGCGAGGACCGCACCAACTCCAACATCACGATCCTTGGCAAGACCGGCTCCGGCAAGAGCTACGCTTCCAAGTTATTGGTGGTCCGGGAGTTTCCCCAGGGGGCGAGGGTGATTATCATCGATCCCCTGCGGGAGTGCCGGGCGATGTGCAAGCGCCTGGGAGGGAACTGGATGAACGTGGCCGGAGGCAAGAGCAGGATCAACCCGCTGCAGATCAGGTTGCTGCCGCCCGGTGAACAGGACGGGGAGGAAGAGGAGTTTTACGCCGGCGCCAATGATCTCTCGCTGCACATCAAGATCCTGCGGACCTTCTTCTCTCTCTACCTGCAGGATCTTAACGACACCGAGAAGGCCTGCCTGGAAAACGCCCTGATCGCCACCTACGAACGGAAGGGCATCACCTTCGCCAGCGCCTCGGAACAGATCCGGGGTCTGGCGCCGGAGGACTATCCGACCATGAAAGACCTGAGCCGTTACGTCAACGAACAGGCGAAAAAGAAACCCGAACTGTATGAACGCCTGGCGATCCTGATTCAGCGCGCCACGCTGGGGGCGGACGCCGCTCTCTGGGACGGCCCCAGCACGGTGGATTCAAGCGCCGACCTGACGGTGCTCGATATCCACGATCTGCAGAACGCCGACCCGGCGACCAGGGCGGCGCAGTTCTTCAACGTCCTGACCTTCGTCTGGAACATGATCGAGACCGACGCCCAGGAGCGGATCATCCTGGTGGTCGACGAGGCCTGGATGCTGATCGACAAAAAGACGCCCCAGGCCTTGGAGTTCCTGCGGGACGCCTCCAAGCGGATCAGGCATTACAACGGGGCGCTGGTGACAATTTCGCAGAACCTGATTGACTTCCTGGCGCCGGAGGTGATGCAGTACGGTTCGTCTCTGATCAACAATCCTTGCTACAAGCTGATCATGCAGCAAGGAGAGAAGGACTTGCAAGCTCTCTGTGAACTGCTGAGCGGCGTCTCGGAGACGGAGAAAGACTTGCTGGCCAATGCCAAACGCGGCGAGGGGCTGCTGATTGCCGGAAATCAGCGGATCTTCGTCAAGATCGAAGGAGCGCCCTATGAGGAGCCCTATCTCCAAGGCGGTGGCGCCTGATGGACCCGGCTACTATCGCTCAGGTAGCCAGGAAAGCCCTGTCCATGCTCTTCGACGAGAACGACAGGAATGCGCTGGTCAAGGTCGCCCTGGCCGTGTTGGGAGGTTTCCTGCTGTTTCTGGCGCTGTTCGGAGCGCCGTTCTTCATGCATCAGAAGGTGCCCCTGGTGAGCACCGATGTCGCCGATATGTACGCCAATGCGGCTCGGGCAGTTACCGCCATGACCCAGAACCCTGCCGAGCCCCAGGGGGTTGCCGTCAACTGGCAGCAAGTCCTGGCGGTTGACGCCGTTCGTCTCAACCAAAACTTTTCCAACGTCACGCCGTCGGATGCATACCGGACGGCCCTGTTGTTCGTGAAACAGACGGGCACGGTGACCATAGGATCGGGCCAGAACGCAGTGGCCTATCCCGTTTATGAGGCTGTCAGCCTCCAGGACGTCTGCAGCGAGCTGGGGATCAGCTATGACAGGGTGGAACAGTACCTCTCGGTTGACCTTACATTCTTGCTGGGCGGCGCCGGCGTGGCCGACGAAGGCGGCAGGATCTATACGGCGCCGGCGGCGTTGAAATATCAAGCGGTGGATCCCAATGCGGTGATCTCTTATCTGGAGCGCTATGACAGCGCCCTGGCGAACATGGCGGACGTGGAGACCATTATCAATGCGGCGCAGGCCCATGGAGTGAACCCCCTGTTGCTGTTTGCCATTACCGGACAGGAGCAGTGCTTTGACGACATCAACGACGACACGCCTGCCGACGTCGCCGCCATTGCCGACAACCCCTTCAACGTCGGGGGCAGTTGGCAGACAACCGATTATGCTCTGGCGCAGTCGGCGGATATCTGCGCCAACTTCCTGGCCGAGCGGTTGTCCGATGCGCCTCCTGAAGGGGAGAACGCCATTGAATGGATCAACGACCCGTCTAACCTTAACGGCGGTCTCTATGCCAGCGAGCCTGACGGCAGCCCAACCCCTGGCTGGTGGGAGGGCGTCAACTGTTTCTTTCAGGAAATGAACACGTTGCCGGGCATGTATACGCAGGGCGCCAGTTCTCAGTGAGAGGTGATTCTGATTGGCAGCGTCTTTGGCAAACTTTAAATCAATGCGAGGAGATGTCGGATATGACAAAGAAGAGCGCAGTTGAAATTGAGGATCAGGCAATTGGCGATGCTTCAATTCCGGTTGATGCGGGCGAGCAGTTGGAGCATGAGGATGTGCAGAAGCTTGGCGCCGTGGAGGTTGACGTTACTCCGGAGAGTCAGGTTATCGATGCCGGCGCGATGGACAAAGAGCTGCCGGAAGAAGAACAGGTTCATACCATTTTGGAGTCTCCGGATTCCCTTGCCCAGAGAGAGAAGAAGCGAACCAAAAGACAGGCGGTCATGCCCGAAGGCTACACGGTCGAGGCGGGCCCCTGGGAGCGGATCTTCCAGGCCATGAAGCGGGGGTATACACTGGCGGCGCTGATCGTCGCCATCGACTACCCGGACGATAAGCCTGCCTGGATGCTCACGTTCAGGGACTATCCCGATATCCGTGGTGTCGTTCCCGCCGGCGAGACCGACTTGCCGGATCAGCGGTTGATGTCCTTCTTTGTCGGGCAGCCGATCAACGTCAAGATCAAGGGACTGGACCGGGAGAACCGCCTGGTCGCCTGCTCCCGGAGAGAGGCGGTTGCCGAGGCTAGAACCAGGCTCTATGACGAGGTCGAGGAAGGCGATCTGCTGAAATGCTTCGTCAAGGCCGTGGTGCCCCGGAGCGATCGGAGTCCTGAACGGCTTTTGCTCGATATCGGGGGCGGCGTTCTTGTAGAGTTGAAAAAGAGCCAGGCGGCCAATATGCTGTCGCAAAGATTGAGCCGGCAGTATATTCCCGGCCAGTCAGTGATGGCCAGGGTGACGCGGATTGAACCGAACAAAGGGATCGTTGAAGTTTCCCTGAAAGACGGCGATGCCTGGGACAAGGCGAATATCAAGCGTGGTCAGCCAATCAGCGGCACAATCGGCGCTATTAGAAGTAATGACGATGGTGAGCTCTGCTACATCGAGCCTGACGGATGGCCCGGCCTGCTTGGTATCGCTCCGTTGCCGGATTGGGACACGTTCAGGAGACGCATGAGGGTGTCCTGCAAAGTTGTGAATTTTGTTGGCGCCAAACATCATTTACGCCTGTATATCGTGAGACGTTTGGCTTAAAAACTCTTTTTCCAGCCCCGCGGTTTAACGCCGCGGGGCTTTTTCATGGAGGTGATTTCATGCCTGATGAGGATGCAAAATTGATTCTTGATTTTTTGAAGGTACACGGGCCTGGACCGCGCGAGGCGCTCCAATCGCTTGCGATTTGCTGCGGCTGGAGCAAGGACGGCAAAAAGGTCCGTGCGTTGCACAGGCTAAGCCTTGCGCTCAAGGCCTTGGAACATTCCCGGGCGGCATACAGGGTGCAGTTGGGCGATGCGGAGCTCTGGTTCCCCGACGGCTATACGAAAGAGCATGGCCGGATTGACGTCGCAAGGCAGACTGCGGCTGTCTGGAAAGCAGTGCGGGAGGAGGAATTGGCAGCGCGCCGGCGTGAGCTGACCGCGCTTTTGTCGGACAAGCTCAAAGAGGCCGATGGGCATATGGAGAATGGAACGGCTACTTTTAACGGCGCAAGCTATCCTGTCAAATACAATGTTCAGAAGGAGATTTTCATCCTTGGTAACAAGTATTTCTGTCGCCTCGGCGATCTTCGGGATCGTAACAAATCTTTCAAAAGCTGCCTGACACCTCTTGACGTTGAGCAATCATAGTAGTAGATTAAAAGTGTCTTTAGTAGTTATCTCCTTATGGTGATAAGGGTGAGCCTACGGTGGTAGGTTTGGGGCGTGCCGGCTAGCAAGTCCGGCTTCCGCTAGTGATGATTAGTCCTGCGTTGGCAGGGCTGGGGTGTGCCAAGGTTCATAGCTCCTGCGGTGGCAGGAGAGGTTGCCTCGGTTTTATTTAGAAGCGAGGCCTAAAAAAATAACTTTTGAAAGCAGGACACTTTTGCCTTTTATGAGCGGTTTTCCGTTCAATTAGGTTTTGTGTTCTTTTTTGTTTGCCCCGGCGGGCGTTATGGAAACATGCGCCCGCAAGGAGAAATCCCCCGGGCGCTCTATTTTGTCAAGAAGGGAGCGGATCGGGGGAATGAGAGGTGACTGTTTTGATGGCAACGAGAGAAGAGTTGGATCATGCAGCGCAAGAGATGACCTGGGAGGATCGGGACTGGCTTTTCAACCGGCTTATGGACCGGCTATGGCCGGAACTGGCCGGAAAGAAGGTGGTTCTTGATGCTGTCACGTCCGTCTGGAAGGAAGACGATTGGACCGACGAAGACTACGCATATTTCGAGAGAATCGCCGATGAGGCAGAAAACCGAGAAAAGGGGTTTTAAGCCGGGAGATGTGGTCATAGTTCGGAACGTGCCTTTCCATGATAAGCTTGGGGCAAAAACCAGGCCCATGCTGGTGCTCAGTTCCGACTATCATAATCAAGTGCGCCAGGATATGGTGGTTGCGGTGATTTCTGGACAGCCTGTGGCGGGTCCGTGGGATCTGAGTGTTGACTGCTGGCAGGAAGCCGGGCTTCAAAGGCCGTCTAAAGTTGTATGCGACAGCATCATAACGGTGCTGCAGGAATCAGCGGTGTCAGTGGGACATATCGATCCTGAGACCTTGGATGAAATCAAGGTGAAAGTAGCTCTGATCCTGGAGCTATGCAAGGAATGTGACGAGCTAGACGGGTAACACCGGGCCGCAGGCCCGCAAACTAATCCAAAACAAGGGAGGGATTGGGCGCGGGCCGAGAGGCGGCCGCGCGCCCGCAAGCATGTCAAGTCTCAACCATGTCGTGTTAATCGGTCGTCTGGTCAGAGATCCGGAGCTGCGCCAAACAGCATCGGGGACTCCGGTAGCCAGCTTCACCCTGGCGGTTGACCGCCGGCCAAAAGCCGACGGCGGCAAAGAGGCTGATTTCCTCAAGGTTGTGGCCTGGGGGAAGCTGGGCGAGAACTGCGCCAACTACCTGACCAAAGGCCGCCTGGTGGCGGTGGACGGACGGTTGCAGGTAAGCACCTACCAAGGTAAGGACGACCAGAAACATTCCTCTGTGGAAGTGGTGGCGGAGAATGTGCAGTTTCTATCGCCGAAGCCTTCTGATCAAGGGGGGCCGGCGTCAGAGCCTTCGACAGATGCCGAGATGCCGGGAGAGGATTATGATTTGAGTTTCAGCCCGGAAGAGTAAAAACGGCCGTCAGGCCGGAGAGAGCAGGGGACGGATTCAGGGGCGCTTTTGCCCTTGCCGTCCCTTTGTGTTGAGCCGGGATCGGCGGGAGACCCGCCGGCCCAAACCATTCCAAATCCGAAGGGGGGAATGGGGCGGGCCGGAAGCCTGCCCCGCATCACATGACGCCGAACAAATTTCTGGCGCTTGAAAAGGAACTGAACGACGGCAATCTGGAGAGGGCGGAGGTCGTCCGCGGTCTCCTGGTGGCGCTGCTGGCAAAGAAGCACGTGTTGCTGCTGGGACCTCCCGGCACTGGCAAGAGCATGCTGGCCGAGGACCTCTGCGGCCGGATCGACGGCGGCCAGTTCTTCGACTGGCTGCTGTCCCGAACGAGCACGCCGGAGGAACTCTTCGGACCGATCTCTTTGAAGGCCTTGGAGAATGACAGCTACAGACGGGTGACAACCGGCAAGCTGCCGGAGGCGACCATCGCCTTCCTGGATGAGATCTGGAAGTGCAACAGCGCCGTCCTTAACGCCACACTTGGTGTTCTGAACGAGCGCAAGTTCCAGAACGACGGACAGACAATGCAGGTGCCTCTTGAGATGTGCGTCGGGGCGAGCAACGAACTCCCGGAGGATCGGGAAGAGCTGGGGGCGCTCTGGGATCGGTTCATCATGAGGTACGTCGTCGACTATCTCAAAGATGACCGGAACTTTGAGCGACTGCTCAAACTCAACACGGTCGCCGGGACGACGACGATCACGCTGGACGAACTGCGCCAGGCGCAGACAGCTTGCGGCCAGATTACGGTTGACAAGGCGCTGCCGCTGATCGCCCAGTTGCGCAAGAAGCTCCAGGAGATGCAGATCCAGGTTAGTGACCGGCGCTGGCGGGCGGTGATCGGCATCGTTCAGGCCAATGCCTGGCTGGATGGCCGGGACGTTGCGAACGAGAATGATCTCGCCCCCCTCACGGCGGCGCTCTGGGTCGAGAAGGACCAGATCAGGCAGATCCGGCAGACGATCATCGGACTGGCGAACCCGCTTGACATGAAAGCCCAGGACCTGCTGGACGAGGTCACGGAGGTCTTCCAGGTGGCAATCAATGCTCCGGACGATCAGAAGACGGCGGCCGGCATGGAGGCGAACGGCAAGATCAAGTATGCGCTCGGCAAGCTGGAGACGCTGGCAGGCGAGGCGAGGGCGGCAGGCAAGGGCGACACCCGGATCGTCGAGGTCATCGCCCGGGTGGCCGACCTGAACAAGGAGGTCCTGGAAAAATGCCTCAAGTTGAAAGTCTGAGCGGATATCTGGGACTGTCGTCCGAAATGCGGCGCCGGATCTATGGTCATCATGGCTGCATCAAACAGGACGCCTTAGACAGAAGCATCTATGCCGACCTGCTGGAAGAGTCCAACGAACTGCGGGATCTGAATGCCCGCAGTTCGCGGCCATGGCCGACACTGCTAAACGACCTCTGGGCGGCATACTACAAAACTAATCCAGAACTGCTGCCGGAGGATCAGATCAGTACGGCGTTTCAAATGAACCGGGAATTCGTAAAGCGAATCCTTGAAGATCCCACGACTGAGCAGACACGGGTGGCGACGGCGCTTGACGAACTGGCTGCCGGCGTTGCTACAGTTGCGGCGGGTCAGACCCTGATCAGGGAGATCGAAGACAGGGAGAGCCTGCAAAAAGCGATGCGGCAGGCGCAGGCGGCACAGGAGCAGGAACAACTGGCGAGGCGTTATGAGGAGCAAAACGACACCGCTGCTGCGGAGACCTGCAAGCAGAATGCGCAGGAGTATGCAGAGAAAACCAAGGAACTGCTCCGGGGCGCTGCCCAGGACCTGCGGCGGGCTGTAAGGGTCGCGATGCAAGCCGGCGAGAAGAAGGCCGGGGAGGTCCAGGAAGTGCTTGGCGGTTGGGGTGTGGAGCCCGGTGAACTGGCTACCATGCCGCTCGGCGAACGGCTCCAACTGGCACGGAAGCTCACAACCTGGCAAATGAAAAAGATCGCCGACCTGATCGGGCGTTTCCGCAACCTGGCGAGAGCACGGCAGAAGCAGAAGGTCAAGCGGACGAGGGACGAGATCCACAGCATCACGCTGGGATCGGACCTGGGGCACGTGCTGCCCCAGGAACTGGCGCTGCTCAGACATCCGGTCTTCAAGAAAGACTTCAGGCGGCGCTTCGTCGAGGGCGGCCTGATGCAGTACGAACTGGAAACGAACGAGCCGAAGGGCCGCGGGCCGATCATCGCCCTGATCGACGTTTCCGGTAGCATGAGCGGAGAGCGGCTGGAGTGGGCCATCGCCACGGCGCTCGCCCTGGTGGATACGGCGGCCAGGCAGCAGCGCAGGGCGGTGGTGGTCTTCTTCAACACCCAAATTGTCAAGGAGGTTCACTTCGAGCCTCACGAACACAGCATGGAGAAGTTCCTGGAGGTCGCCACGATGGGAACCAGCGGAGGCACGTCTTATGAACCTGCGCTCATGCGGGGCCTCGAACTGATCCAGCAGGCAGGCTTCAGGGAGGGCGACCTGATGCTCCTGACAGACGGCGAGTGCGGTGTCACCGAGGAGCGGAAGCAGCTTTTCCTGAGCGAACGGAGGCGGTTGGGCTTCCGGCTCTGGGGCATCCTGACCGGACATGACTGCGACATGTATGGCACGCTGACCCAGCTGGCGACCAGGTTCTGGCCGGTCACGCAACTGACCGAGGACCTGGCGGGGGACATCTTCGAGGAAGTTTACTGAGCGTCGTGAGTAAAGGGCCTACCGGCCCAAACCATTCCAAATCCGAAGGGAGGAATGGGGCGGGCCGGAAGCCCGCCCCGCATTAGATGACAAGAGAGGTTAAGATCGAGAGCTTGGTGGCCTTGGAGAGGGCGGGAGTCGATGTTCAATTTCTCGGCTCCCTGCTCTGGTTCACGATCGCCGATTTGCGGGTGACGAGGGATGAGCTTGCGGCCGCTATTCACGAGGCCGGAATCGATCAGAAGTACCTGCCGAGACCGATCTCCCCGCGTGATGCTTTCAGGCGGGCGACGAAGAAGGTCGAGTTGAAGGAGCATCCCCTGGGCGACGGCAGATTCTTGAACCTGCTGGTCCGGGACGTGGCGCAGGACCGGGAGAAAATTGTCCGGCACGTTGTCCGGGAGATCCGGGATAAGCAGAACGTCCGGCTGCAGTTTCTGCCGGTTGTCGACCTTCGGCTGTTCGATGATGATCCCGGCGCCACGCTGGCCATCATACCGCTGACCGACCTGATGGACGATGAAAGGCGGGCTGTCGAGAGATTCCGGAGGGACTTCGAGGTCGAGAAACAGAGCTATAACGGATGCACGGTCCGGGACATCGTGATGGACGTGCTTCAGGACTGCGATCCGGTCAAGGTGAGGCCTTCGGGCGGCGTCTACTTCACACCCGAGGAACACGGGGAGAAAATCGAAGCCCTGAAGCGGCTGGTGGGCAATCTGGCAAAGCACAACACCAACGGCCACAAGAGCACGCTCTGGTCGATCCCGGTGATCAATGCGGAAGAGCAGAAGGAGATGCTGCAGGAGTCGCTGGAGGACCAGGTGCGGACGGACAGCGCCTCGCTGGTCGTGGAAATGTTGGACATCATCGAGGGAGGCAAGCGCAAGATCACGCCGGCGCTGGCGCAGCAGTATATCGAGCGGGTGCAGCGCCTCGGGAATCTGGTCGGCAAGTATGAGGAGATGCTGCAGGTTCAGACGGTATCGGCCAAGGCTAATTACGAGCTGGCTATGGGGCGGGCAATCGCCTTGCTGTCAAGAGTGGCGGCGGCGTGAGCAATCCGGAGAGCCAGGTTGGCAGAGAGGGAGATGAATGGACTTGACCGATGAGGACCTGCAAGAGCGGATCGAGCAGTTGAAAATGGGTTTGATGTCGCTGGATGACGCCTTGACGCAGGTGAAAGAGAATTTCGAGTCGCTGGCGGGAAAGGTGGCCAGAACCGTCAATCGGCTGGAGAATCGGATCGAAGAGGTCAATGATTACGTGAAAAATCTCGAACATGACCTGAATGGTCGCATCGAGAGCGTGAACAACCGGCTGACGGATCTGAATTACGACAGGATCTAGCTGATAGCAGGCTGGAGAACGGCAGTCAAACGTAGGGCCAAGGCCCGAACCATTCAACCGAGAGGAGGAATGGGGCGGGCTGAGGCCCGCCCCGACTGTCATGACAAAAAAGGTACAGATGTACGTTAATGACGATCCGGTGGTGCAGAGGTATTACAGGATTCCGGTCTACCGGATCGCCATGATCAAGGAGAAGAGCGCCATTTCGGTAGAACAGAAGACGATCCGTTCACCCCGGGATGTCTTTGACGCCGTACGCGAGTATCTTGCGGATGTGGACCGGGAACATTTCCTGACGCTATTGCTAAATTCCAAGAACGCTATTGTTGGCGTCAACACGGCGAGCATCGGCACCCTCAATTCTTCCCTTGTCCATCCGAGAGAGGTCTTCAAAGCGGCGATTATCGCCAATTCTGCGGCGGTGATCCTGGTTCACTGCCACCCGTCAGGTAATCCGGATCCCTCCAATGAGGATCTGGAGATCACCCGCCGGCTGGCTGAGGCCGGCAAAATACTGGGGATCGAGGTTCTTGACCATGTGATCGTCGGGGAAGGTTGCTGGGTGAGCCTGAAGGAGAGGGGCATTCTCTAGCCCAAACTATTTCAATCCGAGAGGAGGGAATGGGGCGGGCTAGCTGCCCGCCCCGCAAACATGAGAATGAATTCGGTGAATGTCCTGGTGGTGAGAGAAGACAAGCCAATCAGCGTATCGGCCTGGTATGACGAAAGTTATCCCGGACTGGCAGTGTTGCGAGACCCGAGGTATGGGAGACCAGGCTCCCGCCCCTGGTCGGTTTTTCACGTCGCCTCCGGTCTGTGCGCCGTTCCCGGCAGCAACGGCGGTTTCCGCACCAGGGCGCAGGCGGTTCAGTACGCCAAGGCCCTGGCGGGGATTGCCGGGGAACTGGGTTTCAGCTGGCGAGTCGGGCTTGAGGCCATAAGTGGCGCTGGTTTGGAGGTAGCAGGAAGGCAGGCGCTGGAATATGCCAGGAACATCTGGCGGTCGGGAAACGTCTGCGAGGGGGTATCGGCATGAGCTGGGGTTCGTATGCGTCGATCACCATTCCTAAGAAATTTCTGACTCCGGAAGTTCTGGAGAGCGTCCGGGATTGTGTCGGTAACGAGGAAGACCTTCCAGATCTGAAAACAGTGCAATTCTGGAACGATACTGCCTCGAACGGCCAATTTGAAGACCTGGAGAACGAACTGATTAGTCTGGGTATTCCGTTTGATAGATATACCGGACAGGATTTCAATCTGGACCCTGAGACCCGGTATTGCCGGCCGGCAACGGACGGCAAAAAGGAGATTGATGTCACTGTCTTGGAACACCGGGAATACGGAGAGTTCATCCCGATCAGCGAGATTAAGCGCATTCTCAACTTGAAACCGAAAGTCTTCAAGGCGTTCATATTGAAGATTATGGAAGAGTGGGCGCCCAGCATACCGCCCCTATCCCAATGGGCATAGGGGGTACGGATGCCGGTGAAAATCTACTACTTTGATTTCAACAAGAACGGAGCAAGGAAAAAACACTGCGCCAATACCGTGAGTCATAAGGCTCAGGAAGTAGAATGGCCAGGTATTAAGACCAGGGTGTTGGTTGTCCGAACAGAGGCATCGGAGCGAATCATACCGCCATGGCGCCTCGCTCTGGAAAGCAAGCATCTTCTATCTGGGTAAGTAATGGGGCTATCGGCCCAAACCATTCAACCGAAGGGAGGAATGGGGAGGGCCGGCAGCTCTCCCCATAATATGAACATCAAAGTATACCAAATGAAAGACGGGGTGAAATACCACGGACGCAGATTCCGGGAGCTTCCGGATGACGTGAACGAGGTCGACCGGAGAGATTACGATCTGGTATATGATGGCGAGCTTGCGGTTCAGTCTCCAGATAGCGACGACAGCAAGGCTTTAGACTACCTTTTCCACAAGTTGAACCTTGGAGACAGGCCGATCAGTTACCAGGGGCACAGCCTGAGTGTGTCCGACCTGGTCTCATTGGACGGCGGGCTTTACTGCTGCCAGAGTATTGGTTGGAAGAGAGTCGCCGTTACGACCAGAAGAAGTGTGCGTCCGAGCGGTGGAGATGCTGTCAGGCTGGCGTCGCCATGGAGATGGGGGATGCTGCCGGCGGGATCTGTCGGGATCATCGACGGTGTAACCGATGAGGAGTGCGAGGAAAGCGCGGCGATCACTTTCAACTTTTCGGCCTTTCGTGGCCGGAGCAGCAAATACAGTAAGGGCCCGGAGTATTGCTCCTGCAGTGGAGGGCCGGGTACCGTCGCCACCCCTGTTTCCGAACTGAGGCCGACAGGCGAGACCTATACCTACACAGCGTGGCGCTGGCGGGATCTTCCCAGGGCCGATGGCGGAGAACCATACCTGGTGACGGCCACTCTTTGGGAGTGGGCGCCGGATTATTAGGGAAGCGCAAAACAGCGGAGAGAGGAGGATCTGTGCAATGACAACCGGGATGCAAAATGTGCAGGATCCGGAAGAACGGTTTATCAACGCCAGTCCGAAAAATCCCTGCCCGGTATGTGGAGCCAGGAAGTGGTGCGGCTTCAACAGTCGGATCGCTTTCTGCATGCACGAGAGCACCGGGGCAATAGCCAGGGTGCCATACCGCGACGGCAGCGGCCGGATCGGGTACGTGCACTCGCTCGCAGGCGAGGCAACCTGCCAGCCGCCCATCTTCCTGGTTACTCCGAAAGTTGTGGAATTGGCGCCCATCAAGAGCCGTGACCGGGTGTACCGTGATTTCCTGTCCCGACTCCGGTTGGAGCAACAGCACCGGGAAGACCTGCTACGGCGTGGACTTTCCGATGAACAGATCGCCGGAAGGGGCTACCGGTCGGTGCCCGGGCTGGAAACGTCCTGGGCGACGGTACAGCGGCTGCACGATACGGGGTGCCGGCTAGAGGGAATACCCGGCTTCTACCTGGCTCAAGGAAGGCGCAGGAATTACTGGGCCCACCTTCGGCCGACCGGATACTTCATCCCGATTCAGGATGCTTCAGGTAGGATTCAGGCGCTGCAGATTCGCCGTGATCATTCGACCGACGACGGCGGAAAGTACCTGATGTTCAGTTCCGGCAGCCGGGGCGGGGCAAATGCTCACACGCCGGCGCACGTGTCCAGGCCGGCGATTCTCAAAGACCGCCGGATCTGGATCACCGAATCGCCGCTCAAGGCGGATATCGCCTCTGATCGGCTGGGCGCCGTAGTGATCGGCGCCATCGGCGTGGACGGGTGGCCGCAGGCAATCCCGGCGTTGCAGGAGCTGGGCGCCAGGTCCGTGGTGCTTGCCTTCGACGCCGACGAGGCCGGGCGCAAGGTGAACGGTAAAGTAAGGGAAGCGCTCGAATCACAGGGCTACGCGGTGGCCGAGGCATCCTGGGAAGGAGCCAAGGGCATCGACGACGCCTTGACGGGCAGTAAGGTGGTACTGGTCAATATTTAAGAAAGCGATGTTCTGTAAGAATGTGTGAGTGTTAGGGAGAGACGGCGGGGCGGGTAGCTAAACCCCTCCTGCCGCCGGCATCCCGGAAGCGAGGGATGAACATGATGGGCATTACTCATGCCGCCGCCGGGGCGCTGCTCGGGGCTGCCGTGGCGCACTTTACGGGCAATAATCTTGCTTTGTGCATGGGAGTGGGCGCGGTAGCCGGCTTGCTGCCGGATATCGACAGCCCGGGCAGCACGATTGGCCGCCGGGTCTATCCGGTGTCCTCGATGGTCAACCTGGCTGCCGGGCACCGTGGAGTGATTCACACGGTCTGGTTCTGCCTGGCCGCTTCACTTGGCCTGGCTGCGCTCACCCCGGTTGTCGGCGCCTATGCCGGGCGCTATATTCATCTGCATGCCTGGCCCGCCGCCTGGCTGGTGGGAGTTCTCGTTCTCTTGGCTACGCTGGCCCACCTGGCGCTCGATGCCTGCACACTATCCGGGATCAGGCCGCTTGCCCCGCTTAACGTTCATCTGCGAGGTCCGGTGAGGACCGGCGGGGCGTTGGAGATTCCGGTGCTGTTCGCTTTCCTGCTAGGATTTTTCTGGGTTGGCAGGGTATTTTAACATCAAGCCGTTGAGATCAAATTCTCAACGGCTTTTTAAATGGAGGCGATTATAATGCTCTACAGTGTCATTTTTAAAGGTTTGACAAGCGATGAAATACAAACCATTGGCAAAAGATTTAACCCCCCTATTTTGACGAAAATAGGGGCTAGTTTGGACGCCCAGGAAACGCGCGCGGTGATCAACAGTTTGACAGCGGTCAATAACGAGATTTTGGTGATAGACCTGGACAGCGTGGATGAGAGCGCCCTGATCGACTCGTTGCACATTTACAGGATTCAGCGGCCGGAGACCAGGATCATCATCTACGCCGCAGGCCGTCTGCCGGGGGACGTCACTCTCTCTAAGCTGCGGGGGATGAGTGTGCACGACCTTCTGGTTCCGGATGAAGCTTCCGCCGGGTCCGCCGGCATGGCCGAGTACATCATCCAGGCGCTGGAGTCGCAACCGGCGGACTATGCAAGCTCCGTCAGGTTCGGGACCTCCCAGCAGCCCCCGGCCGCGCCGCGAAAGAGCATGCCCGGACTCGGTATCAACATCAAGCTGGGGTGGCCGGAACGTAAGGCAGTCAACCAGGGCGCGCACGTGCAGTATATGCCGCACATGCTGGTGGCCGTCTGGAGCCCGGGCGGGTTCGCCAAGGCTTTTACGGCGTTAAATCTTGCCGGCCTCGCCGCGTCCAAGGGTTTCGATGCGGCGCTTGTCAACTATGACCTGCAGTACCCGGAACTGGATGCCTGGTTCGGGGTGCAGCAGACCGGCCTTGCGGATTTCAAGCAGGAAAGCGCCGGGGTAATGAGCTTTGTCGATGACTTCAATCCGGAGTTGGTTTCGAGCTTTTTACGGTTGGGGCCCTGGGGAATACAATACCTGCCCGCCGGAAACAAACTGGGTCGGCCCGGAGCTCCGGAGATCGAGAAAGAAAAGCTGGAACAGGTATTGCGGAACATCTGGAACCGGACCCCTGCCGGCAACCGGCCGGC
>Ga0224534_1000686_pt1 | contig 20592 bp, 19 predicted proteins | sample 714E12024metaG_FD_172012 | JGI IMG/M metagenome (GOLD analysis project Ga0224534, IMG submission 172012) | Peat soil microbial communities from Stordalen Mire, Sweden - 717 E1 20-24 | ecosystem: Environmental > Terrestrial > Soil > Wetlands > Peat | place: Sweden: Norrbotten County, Stordalen... | reverse complement strand
ACGCAATGTTCTCAAGCGCTTCGAACGCACGGAGCTTCTCAAGAAACGCGGCCAGTGGAAGGACGGCGACCGCATCACCGGTCTCCGCAAGACGAAACCGGAAGTGTAGCCAAATGACGAATGACGAATGGAACGCCATTCGTCATTTGACATTCGTCATTTTATTCCGTGATTCGACTCCAAAAGTTTTTGGCCGAGTCCGGCGTGGCTTCGCGGCGCGCATCGGAACAGTTCATTCTGGACGGGCGCATCGCCGTCAATGGCAAGACCGTCCGCCTGCTCGGAACGAAAGTTGACCCGGTTCACGACCAGGTGACAGTGGACGGCAAGCCGGTTCGCGTCCGGCGCAAGCTTTATGTGGCGTTGCACAAGCCGGCGGGCTGCGTCTGCTCCCACGCGGATGAACTGGGCCGGCCGACGATTTATGATTTATTGCCAAAAGAATGGCAAATTGTCCGTTCCGTGGGGCGTTTGGATTTCAACAGTGAAGGATTGATTTTTCTGACGAATGATGGACAATTCGCATTGCGGCTCACTCACCCGCGTTTTGGCGTCCGCAAGAAATACGTGGCGACCATCGAGGGCGAGGTGGGCGGGGAAATGCTGAAGCGGTTCACGCAGGGCATTTTTGACGGCGGCGAGAGGCTGAAGGCGCTGTCGGCACGGCTCGTTTCGGGCAGCCGGGCGCGCAGCGTGGTGGAACTGGAACTGGGCGAGGGCAAAAACCGCGAGGTGCGGCGGCTGTTTGAATCGCAGGGACTGGTGGTGAAGCGGTTGCAGCGGACGCAGATTGGAAAAATCAAACTGGGCGAGTTGAAGCCCGGCCGCTGGCGGACATTGACAGAAACGGAAATTAAAACTTTACTTGCGGAACAATGAAAACGAACTACTGGCTGGTTTTGGGAGCGATGCTCGCGACAAGCGCCATCGCGCAGAACAACACAAACACGTTGCCGGCAATCCCCGCGCCGGTCACTTCGCCAACGGCGGAAGGCGTGGCTGCGCCCGCCCCAGCCGCCGCGCCGGCGGCAGCGCCGGTCAAGCACAAGAAACGCGCCGCCGCGCCCGCGAAAGCCGCGGCGTTGAAAGAACCAACTGCCGCGCTGGTTCCCGGCCCGGCGGAAGTCACGGTGAGCAACCTCATCGTGCGCGGCCAGGCCGGCCTCAAGGGCGAAATGGTTGCGCATCTGTTCAAGGGCGACGCGGTGACAGTTTTGAGCCAGATCAACCTCGACAAGCACGCGGCTGACGAGCCCGCGCAATGGGCGAAAATCGCCCTTCCCTCGACGGTGCATGTCTGGCTCAACGGCAAATTCATTGACGCATCGAGCAAGGCTGTTTCAGCGAAGAAATTGAATTTGCGCGCCGGTCCGGGCGAAAATTACAGCGTCGTAGGCCTTCTCGAAAAGGGGGCGCCGGTCAGTGAAATTGAGACAAAAGGCGATTGGATTAAAATCGAGGCGCCCACGAACGCCTACGCTTTCGTCGCCGCAATGTATTTGAAACAGGAAGCGGCGGCCCCGGTGGAAGCCAAAACCGCGCCTCCGGCGGAAATAGCGCCAGCACCGACGCCGATGCCGGTTCCCGAAGCCCAGCCCATCGTTACCGAACCTGCTCCAGCACCGGCGCCAGCGGCGCAACTTCCCGCGCCCGAACCGACGGTGGTTGACACAAACGTTCCGCCACCGCCGCCGCGCGTCGTGTCGCACGAAGGCGTCGTCCGCCACGTCGGCAGCCTGATCACGCCGACGGAATATGAGTTGTATGACCCCACCACGGACAAAAACGTGGATTTTCTCTACACGACGACGACCAATCTTGTTTTGAGCCGCTATGTCGGCATGAGAATCATCGTCACCGGCGAAGAGGGGCTTGCGGCACGATGGACGGATATACCCGTTCTGACCATCCAGCGCATCCTGGTGATTGAAACAAATGCCCTCCCACACCACATCTACCAAAGCCCCAGGCAGTCACAACGTCATTGACGGTCGCGCCATTGCCGCGCAAATCCTGCGTGAACTGGCGCAACGCGCCGCGGAGTTGAAAAATCGCGGCGTGACGCCCGGCCTCGCGTTCGTGCGCGTCGGCGAAGACCCGGCGTCCAAGGTTTATGTCGGCCGCAAGGAAAAGTCCTGCGCCGAACTCGGCATTTTTTCCGAGACGCATGTTCTGCCGGAAAAAACCTCGGAGGCGGAACTGCTCGCGCTGATTTCAAAACTGAATTCCGATTCGCGCCTGCACGGAATTCTCGTGCAAGCGCCGCTGCCGAAACACATCCGCGAATCGAAAATTTATTCCGCAGTTTCGCCGGAGAAGGATGTGGACGGTTTTCACCCGGTCAACGTCGGCAAGCTGATGCTCGGCGACGCGACCGGCTTCCGGCCCTGCACGCCGGCGGGCATCTGCGAATTGCTCGCGCGCTCGAACGTGAAAACCGAGGGCGCGGAAGTCGTCGTGCTCGGCCGCGGCAACATCGTCGGCAAACCGATGGCAGCGATGCTTTGTCAAAAGGGCAAAGGCGCGAATGCAACCGTCACAATCTGCCATTCCGCCACGCGCGACATCCAAGCACACTGCCGGCGCGCGGACATTTTGATTGCCGCGATGGGTGTCGCCGAATTCGTGAAGGCGGACATGGTCAAGCCCGGCGCGGTTGTAATTGACGTGGGCGTTAATCGCGTGGATGGCAAGCTCGTCGGCGACGTGGATTTCGCCGCCGTCCAATTGGTTGCCGGCAAAATCACGCCGAATCCCGGCGGCGTCGGCCCGATGACCATTGCCATGCTGATGCAAAACACCGTGCGCGCCGCCGAAAAAGTCAATTTGTAGAAGATGACGCAAGGAGTCTCTATTTGATGAAACCGGAATAAAAAATTGGCGTCTCGTTACCTCGACTCCTACAATAATCACATGAACGCCACCCGAATTTTACCCGATTTGCAGGCCTCGCTGTTGTGCGAAGAAGTCCGGCAGGAGGCCAACGGAAACTTCTTCCTCGTCGGCGTCGTCAATTTCATCCGCGTGCCGCAACTGCCGGTCGTTGCCGGGCGGCTCTGCGTCTTCAACCGCTGGACGGCGGGCCTCGGCCAGTTCACCGAAAACATCCGGCTCATGGCGCCCGACCAGACGACGGTGCTCCGCAAGGCCGAGATGAAATTTGAACTGCGCGACCCGGCGCTGCATTCCACCAACGTCATGGTCTTCGGGCAGGTCGAATTCAAGGCCGCCGGGACTTACTTCGTCGAGGTGATGGTGGATGACGTGATGAAGCTGCGCTATCCCGTGCCGGTCATCCACGCGCCGCCGCCACCGGGCCAGAATCCGCAAAAGCCGCCGGAGGAAAAAAAGGCCTGATTCATCGAAGCGGTGAGCATCGCCTGGAACGCCGGCCTCCGGCGCGGCGCGTTGGAGTTCACACTTCAGCGTGCCGGGACAAGCTAAAGCTTGAACTCCAACGTATCACGCCGTGCCGGAGGCCGGCGCTCCGCTTCAACGCTTTAACAGCCCGGCCATTTTGAGTATTCTGCGACCGGATGAGCGCGTTCGCCAAACCAACCTTTGCCTGGGAACCGCTGACGCCGCGCGGCGTGGCGGCGTTCGCTCGCGCGACATTGAGCCGGCTCCTGCTCGTGCAATTCATCGTCGCGCTGCTCGCCGCCGCGTCGGTCGCCTGTTTTATTGACGACGGCTGTTTTCCAACCATCAGCGAGGCGATCCAAAAACTGCCCGCCGACGGCGAAATCCGCTCCGGCAAACTGGACTGGCGCGGCGATTCGCCGCAATTGCTCGCCGAGGGGAAATTTCTGGCGTTCGACGTTGACCTGAACCATTCCAGCCAGATTCATTCCACCGCCGACGTGCAAATTGAATTTGGCAGGGACTCGATCCGCATTTTTTCGCTGCTGCCCGGCTATTCGGAAATTTTTTACGTCCCGAATCGCGTCGCGCCGTTCAACCGCACGGAACTTGAACCGCTCTGGGGCGCGTGGGCGGCGGAGATCCTGTTCATTGCCGGCGCGGCGGTGACGGCCGGCTTGCTGTTGAGCTGGTGGCTGCTGGCGACGATATATTTTCTGCCGGTATGGATTCTCGGCTATTTCGCCAACCGCGATTTGAATTTTCGCGCGAGCTGGAAATTGTCCGCTGCGGCGCTGCTGCCGGGCGCGCTGTTGATGGCTGCGGGCGTCCTGCTTTACAACGCCGGCCTGCTTGATCTGGTTTCGCTCGGATTCGTTTTTGCGGGGCATTTCGCGCTGGGCTGGATCTATCTGTTTTTGAGCCAGCTTTTTCTGCCGCGAATTTCCGAAACGAAAGCGAAGGGAAATCCGTTCAAATAATTTGTTGGAGTTCGGTTTCAGCCTGTTCCCGCCAACAAGCCGAAGCTTGAACTCCGGCACAAAACATTTAGCCTGCATCCATGTCTCGACTGCCGTTTGAACTGCTCCTGGCGCTGCGCTACCTGCGGCCCAAACGGACGTTTGTCTCCATCATCACCCTCATCTCGGTCGTCGGCGTCGCGCTCGGCGTCGCCGTGCTCATCATCGTCATCAGCGTGATGAGCGGATTCGACCACGATTTGCGGGAGCAAATCCTCGGCTTCAACGCTCACTTGAAAGTTATCGCGCTCGATAAATCCGGAACAGCCGAAATGATGGGAAATTATGCGAACGTGATGCGCCTCGTTTCGTCGAACAAAAATGTGCGTGGCGTCGCGCCATTCGTGCTCGGCCAGGTGCTTGTGGAAACACAGCCAGCAAATACAAATGCCGGACAGTCGCTCACCGCCGCGCCGTGGATTCGCGGCGTTGACGTGAACGCGGAAAGTTCCGTGAGCGTCCTGCCCAAGAGCATCATCGCCGGCAGTTTCGACTTGAGCGGACGCGGCCTGGTCATTGGCAGCGACTTCGCGAGCGGCCTGAAGTTGTCCGTCGGCGACCGGGTTTCGATTTATTCACCGGCTGATTTGAAAAAAATGAGGGATTTGCGCGGCAAGGCAAACGAAGAAGCGATTTTACCGGATGATTACACCGTGACGGGCATCTTTAGCACGGGCTATTTTCAATACGACGCCACCATCATCGCCACCTCACTCGAAAACGCGCAGGATTTGTATAACTTGGGCGACTCGGTTCACGGGCTGTTCGTGATGCTGCGCGACCCGTATCAAGCGGCTGAAGTGCAACACGAATTGGAGCAGACGCTTGGAGAAAATTACGGCACCACCACCTGGATGCAGGAAAACAGGGAGATTCTCAGCGCGCTGATCGTCGAGAAGAACGTCATGTTTTACCTGCTCTTTTTCATCGTGCTCGTTGCCGCGCTGTGCATTTTGAGCGCGCAAATCACCTTCGTCGTCCAGAAAACGCGAGAGATCGGGATGCTCAAGGCGCTGGGCGCGACGAACCTTCAAATCTCCGGAATTTTTTTGACCCAGAGCGCCATCATCGGCGTGCTCGGTGTCCTGGTCGGATACGGCCTTGGAGTTCTGGCGATAGTCTATCGCAACGAATTTCTAGAATTCATGCGGCGGGCGACCGGCTGGGAGTTGTTTCCCGCGTCCATTTATGGTTTCGGCAAACTGCCCGCAATCATCGCGCCGCGCGACATCGCGCTGATTTGCGCCAGCTCCTTTGTCATTTGCATTCTTGGCGGCGTGCTGCCCGCGATTCGCGCCGGCCGGCTGAAACCCGTGGAGGCGCTGCGCTATGAATGAACCGCTCCTTTCCGCCCGCGGCCTCTCGAAAAGTTATGCGATGGGCAGGCGCACGCTCGAAGTGTTGCGCGGCGTGGACCTCGACGTGGCGCGCGGCGAGTTTCTCGCGTTGCGCGGCGCGTCCGGCGCGGGCAAAAGCACCCTGCTCCATCTGATTGGCGGCCTGGATTCGCCCAACGCGGGGGAAATCTTTTTTGCCGGACGAAATCTCGCCGCGTTCTCCGAAAGTCAACTGACGCATTCCGCAACCGCCGCGTCGGTTTTGTTTTTCAGGCGTATCACCTCCTGCCCGAACTCACCGCGCTCGAAAATGTCTGTCTGCCCGCCCGCATCGCCCGCGTGCCCGCCGCAGAGGCCGTCGCGTGCGGACGCGAACTGCTGGCGCGCGTCGGCTTGGGGGAACGCACCGAACACAAGCCGTTCGAGCTTTCCGGCGGCGAACAGCAGCGCGTGGCCATCGCCCGCGCGCTCGTCAACGAGCCGGAACTGCTGCTGGCCGACGAGCCGACCGGCAACCTGGATTCCCACACCGGCGGCGAAATCATTGAACTGCTGAAAAGCCTGCGCGTTGAAAAACACATGACGCTGGCCATTGCCACGCACGATGCCAAAGTCGCGGCACACGCGGAACGAACGGTTCAACTGGTGGACGGCCAGATTCGCTCGTCCTCCTCGTCGGCCTCGTCCTCGTAATCGAAAGACAAGGATCGAGGACGAGAATGACGACGAGGAGGCACAAATGAGCCGTGACTATTGGGAAACGCGTTACCAATCCGGCGACATGCACTGGGACAAAGGCGCGCCATCGCCGGGCCTGGTGGATTTTCTGGCGGCGCACCCGGATTTGCCGCGCGGAGCCGTCTGTGTGCCGGGCTGCGGCACCGGCCATGATGTCCGTGAGTTTGCGCGGGCCGGTTTTGATACCTTCGGATTCGACATCGCTCCAAGTGCCATCCAACTTGCCACCGAAAAGACAAAGGCTGCGGGACTCAAGGCTAAATTCCAACTTGCTGATTTTCTCCACGACGAGCCGCCGCAGAAATTTGACTGGATTTTTGAACATACCCTCTTTTGCGCTATCAAACCACAGGAGCGCGAGGATTATGTCCGCGCAGCATTGCGCTGGCTGAAGCCTGACGGCCAATATCTGGCGGTGAATTATATGATTCCCGACAAGGACGGCCCGCCGTTTGGCACGACCCGCGAAGAATTGGAGCGGCGGTTTTCGCCTCATTTTGAACTGGTCGAGGAACTCGTGCCGCGTTCCTATCCGAACCGGACGGGATTGGAATTATTGCTGTGGTGGCGGCGAAAAGTCCGTTGATAATTCCCCGCCCTGCCTTAAATTTTGTTGTCATGCTTGAAGATCGAGATTATATGCGTCAGCCGGCTTACCATGAGCCGCGCGTGTCGCTCACTGTCGCGCTGCTGATTGCCAATGCGGCGGTTTTTCTTGTTCAATTGGTGGCGTCAAATTCCACACCTGCGGCTGAAATTGAATACACCTATTTCGCGTTGAGCCTGGCCGGTCTGAAACAGGGTTTCGTCTGGCAGTTGCTGACGTTTCAATTCATGCACGCCGGCTGGATGCACATCATTTTCAATTCGCTGGCCATTTATTTTTTCGGACGCCCGGTGGAAACCGCTCTGGGCCGCCGCCACTTTTTGACGCTCTACTTGGCCAGCGGCATCATCGGCGGCCTCGTGCAAATGCTCTTTGCGCTTTTGCTCCCGTCTTTTGACGGCGCGGTCGTCGGCGCCTCGGCGGGCGCGTCCGGTCTGGTCGCGGCCTTTGCGATTCTGCACTGGGAGGATCGGTTCACGCTGCTGCTGTATTTCATTCCCGTGACGATGACCGGGAAAATCCTGCTCGCGGTCAGCCTCGGGCTGGCGTTCGCCGGCATGTTGACGCCCTACAGCGGCATCGCCAACGCCGCGCACCTCGGCGGCATCCTGACGGGCGCATTTTACGTGCGCCTGTTCATCCAAGGCCAATGGCCGCTCTGGAAATTTCCTGCCCGACGCGCCGCGCCGCGCGAACTTGCCGCCAAACGCGCCGGCAAAAATTCGCCCTGGCACTCGGGCGCGGAACCGTTGGACAACGCATCCGCCGACGAATTTCTTTCCAGTGAAGTGGACTCCATCCTCGACAAAATCTCCGCGCACGGCATCCACAGCCTCACGGCGCGCGAACGGGAAATCCTCGAAAAGGCGCGCAAGAAGATGACAAACCGCTGACGGGCAGGGTCACGGAAATTTCGGGAAAGTGCCGTTGATTCCGTTCAATGCCGCGGAAAACTTTTTGGCGATTTTTGTGAAGCCGGCGGCGTTCGGATGAATTTCGTTCGCCCAGTCCGTGCGCGGGTTGAGCGTCCCCTGCGTGCGGACGTGCAGAAAGTTTTTACCAGCCGTCCTTTGTTCCGCCTCCAGCGCGACGAGCCGGTCGTTGAATTTCGACAGAACCATTTTCGCGATGGCAAACTGGTCGGCGGCCTTTTTCCAGCCGCGATAATCCAGCGACGGTTTCAGCCACGGGCCGAGGCCGCAGACGCCCTTGTCGCTCGGCTGCGGAAAATCGTAGGCGTGCGTCACAATCCAGCAAACCGGCGCGCAACGGTCGCGGATGTCAATCAGGTCGCGATAGCCGTCCTCCACCACGTCCAAGATTTGCTGCAACCGCCCGGCATCCACGGCCGAGGCCGCGCCACCGCCGGTGTTCGGCTTGAGCCACAGGCAGAATTGATCCCCGGCAATATCGTTGCCGCCGCCGGAAAAAAGCAGGATGTCGAAGCCGGGCTTTTTCAACAACGCTTCGATCCGCTGCCGTTTTTCCACGCCGAGCATTTCCTGGACGGAATCGCCGTGATGCGCCGTGTTCAAAATCTTGACGCTGGAAACTGCCTCCAAATGATCAATCACCGCGCCGCCGGTGAGCAGGATTTTCGGATAATCGAACCATGAATCGCCGTCGGCAATCACACGCGGCGGCGAAGTCAGGGCAGCCGGTCTTGATTTCAGATATTTGAGATACGCCGCAATCCGCGCCTGACGCTCGCGCGCGGCCTGCTGTTTGACCGCGCGCCGGGCGGTTTCCAGCGCATGCAGGGTGTTGTCTTTGCGTTGCACCAGCGCTGTTTTGCCCGCAAACCGGTTTCTGTCAAGCGTTGAATCGAGGCACAACTCCTGGGAGCGCTGGCGTCTCGCCGGCGAGTTCCGGTTTTCGGCTTCCGACCGGCCGGCGAGACGCCGGCGCTCCCAGGAGGTTTATGGTGGAGGACACCCGCGCTCCGTTCAAATTCGGACACTGCCATTGGTTGAACCTTGCAACAATTCAATGATTTAACATTTCACTTTTCCGCCAATTTCCATTTTCATTAGGCCATGATTACGCGCTATTCCCGGCCGGAGATGCGGGCCATCTGGACCGACGAAAACAAACTCCGCCTCTGGCTGCAAATCGAGCTGCTCGCCAGCAAGGCGCTAACCGCCGAGGGCGTCGTTCCCAAGGCCGACCTCGCCAGGATCAAGGCCGGCGCGGAGCAATGGCTCGCCGACCTGCCCGGCCTCGTCGCCCGCCAGCGTGAACTTGAAAAAACGCTCAATCACGACGTCATCGGCTTCACCACCGCTATCGCCGAGAAAATCAACGACAACGCCAGCCGCTGGTTCCATTTCGGCCTGACCAGCAGCGACATCGTGGACACCGCCTTTGCCGTCCAGATGGTCCAGAGCGCAGACATCCTCATCGCTGACGTAAAGAAGTTGCTGCCCATCATCGCCCGGCGCGCGAAGGAATATCAGATGACGCCCTGCATCGGCCGCAGCCACGGCATTCACGGCGAACCGACCACGTTCGGCCTCAAGCTCGCGCTGATGCACGATGAATTTGGCCGCGCGCTCGAACGTCTCAAACGCGCCCGCAAAATCGCCGCCGTCGGCAAGCTTTCCGGCGCCGTCGGCACCAACGCTCATTTGTCGCCCGATGTCGAGAAATTCGTCTGCAAAAAACTCGGCCTGCGGCCCGCGCCCATCGCCACGCAGGTTGTCCAGCGCGACATCCATGCCGAATTTCAGACCACGCTGGCGCTCGTCGGCGCGAGCATCGAACGCTGGGCCGTCGAGTTCCGCCACCTCCAGCGCACGGAAGTGCTCGAAGCCGAGGAGCCGTTCACCAAGGGACAGAAAGGTTCCAGCGCCATGCCACACAAGCGCAATCCCATCACCTGGGAACGCCTCACCGGCCTCGCCCGCGTGCTGCGCGGCAACGCCGTCGCCGCCCTCGAAAACGTCGCCCTCTGGCATGAGCGCGACATCTCGCACTCATCGGTCGAGCGCATCATTTTCCCCGATTCCTGCACGCTGCTCGACTACATGTTCGGCCTGCTCACGCGCCTGATGGACGGCCTGAACGTCTATCCGGAAAACATGAAGAAGAACCTCGGCCTCTCGCTCGGCATGTGGAATAGCCAGACCGTTCTGCTGGCGCTCATCAAGAAAGGTCTGACGCGCGAAGCCGCCTACAAACTGGTCCAGGACGCCGCGATGAAGACTTGGGAAGTGAAACACGCGGGCCGCGACGACGCCAATTTCCTGGAAGTGCTCAAAGCCACGTCGGACGTCGCGAAACATTTCGAGAAGGGCGAACTGGAAAAACTTTGCTCCCTCGATTTCCATCTTAAGGAAGTGAAGAACCGCTTTAAGAAGCTCGGTCTTTAGACAGGATTAACAGGATGCACAGGATGAAGAACTGAACCTTCCATTTTTGAAATCCCGTTCATCCGGTCGAAAAATACGGAACATGTGGAGTGGTGTCCACCAGCTCGGATTCACGCGCAGCGCAACGTGATGTGGACGATTTCCGCCGGCGCGTTGACACGGATCGGGGGAAGCGTGTCCCAGTTGCCCACACCATTGGACACGATCAGTTGACTGCGTCCCCGCGCGTAAAGCCCCGACCAGTAGCGGAAGCAAGCCGGACCAACGCCGTGCTGACTGTCCAGCATCCAAAATCCACCGTGCGTGTGGCCGGACAGCGTCAACGGCAGGTCCGCCTTGACGGCCGCGTCGAAGGCGTGCGGATGATGCGCCAGCAAAATGGGAAAGGCATCCGGCTGGCGCTGCTTCATCACTTCGCGCAACTGGAAGGCGGTCACCCGGTCGTTTTGCCGCTCATTGCCAACGGTGCTGCCCGTCCATCTCAAGCCGAAGAATTGAACCGGATAGCCGCGAACATTGGCCACGACCGACTCATCCAGCAGCAAGGGAATGCCCGCGGCTCTGACGCGCCGCTCGAATTCGCCGGCATTATCGAACAAATCATGATTGCCCTCGACCATCCACAGGCCGTAACGACTCTCCATCGCTTTCATCAGGTCAATCCCCTCGGAAAGATCGGTCAATTCGTAGTTGATCAGGTCGCCGGTCATCACAACCAGATCCGCACATAGATTGTTGATTGAGCCGACCATCTCCCGCAACACTTGACCGGATGTGAACCCGCCCACATGGATGTCGCTGACGTGTGCGATGGTGATTCCGTCCAACGCCTTGGGCAGCGTGGGCATCGAAAGCGCAAAGCGCCTCACACGAAGCTGGTTGAGTTGTGCCAGGGCCACTCCCGTCAAACCAACGGTGAACAAGGGCGGAGCCAGCGCGGCACACGCGCCGATGAATTCGCGGCGCGACACCGCTTTCGCATTTGCGGGAGCGGCAACGGAAAATTCCCGCCGGACACCGGTCACGCGCGCCATGAACCGGACCGTCCACGCGCAAACGCGCACAATTCCGAGCGGGAGAAGAACCGCCAGACCGAGGGCGAGGCTGATATGGTGCCAGGTAACGACCGCCACAAGCACGGCATCCGGGGCGTAATGGCGCCAGTCCAAATCGCACAGGAGCGAAAAAAAGGCGACGAACTGCACCGCGAGAAAGATGCATACCAGAATCCGCCACAGCCCCCGCGTCATCAGGCGCATGGCCAGCACCCACCAGATTGCATCCAGCGCGAGCATCAGCAGGTTGTTTAACACGTGGAACCAGAACCAGAACATGACAGTCAGACAATTACAGGCTCCATTCCGCTCAATGTCAATGAAACCGGTTTAGGCTCCCTGGACTTTGGACAGGATTGACAGGATGAACAGGATTTGATTCCGCCGCAAAACAGGACAGAGATCAAAACAAATACCTTTGACACGAATTGCACGAATTCACACTGATTGAAAGCCTGTAAGGCCGACAGTTATTGGCCCAAGGTTGGAGCAACGCGACTACCCTGGGTCAACGTCCCACAAAATAATCACTTCTCCCGGCCGGATGGGAGACTTGAGCCGTTTGGGAACCGGCGAGTGGAGTTTGGCAAAAGCGAATGCCCGCAACGGCCGAACGGCAGGCGCGAGTGAGTCAATGCGGCCGCAGGCCGGATGGTCGGGCACAACCGCCGCCGGCTGCGCAAAGAATGTTTGGAAATCCGCCGGGCCAACCCGCAAACTGGTGGATGAATTTGTTGGATGCACATGAAGATTGAATCACCGGGACCGGTTGAAATCCTGCCCGCCTGCGAGGAGCATCTGGCGGCCATTTCCAAACTGGCCGGTGTCATCTGGCGCGCCTGCTATCCCGGCATCATCTCATCCGAACAAATCGATTTCATGCTGGCGCGGATGTATGCGCTGGACACAATTCGCGCGGAGATTCAATCGCAGGGGATTCGTTATGAGCGGCTGCTTGTTGGCAACGAGTTTGCCGGCTTTGCGTCCTACGGCCCGACGGAGCAGCCCGCAGAGTTCAAGTTGCACAAACTTTACCTGCTCCCGGAACTGCACGGGCGCGGACTCGGCAGCCAGCTATTGCAACATTGCGAGCGGGAAGCCCGCAAGCTCGGCGCGCGGCGCTTGATCCTCTCCGTGAACAAGCGCAACGCCAAGGCCATCGCCGCCTACCAAAGAAATGGATTTGCTGTCACTGAATCCGTGGTCACGGACATCGGCGGCGGCTTCATCATGGACGATTTCATCATGGCGAAGGAACTGGCGTAACGACCGCGCCGCGCCCGCGTATCGCCGCTCTCGCTGGCCAGTTCGTGACAAAACTGTAATCTGTAAAATCTTGCACCAGCCGGGTGCCAGCTTATGCTCGTTCCCCGACACCCATTATGAAAACAACATTCTGCCTCGCCAGCCTCGTGTTCGCCCTTTCCTTGAACGCCCAAACCAATGCGCCCGTTGCGCCGCTCACGCCGGGCGACCCCATCCCGCTGCCCGGCACCACGGGCGGCTGCGATTTCATCCGCGTGGACACCGTCGGCAACCGCCTGCTGCTCGGCCACGAAGGCAACAAGACCTTCGACGTGTTCGACCTCGCGACCAAAAAATTGCTTAAGGTCATTCCCACCAGCACGTCGCAGGACGCCGCCGCCGACGCCAAGCGCGGGTTCTATTACGTGAGCGGCAACGACCCCGGCCGCATGGTCATCGTGGATGCCAACAAGCTCGAAATCGCCGGTGAAGTGCCCGTGCCCACCAACACCGATTTGATTGCGTTCAATCCCAACACCGGGCTGGTCTATGAATGCAACGACACCGCGGGCGAAGTCTGGGTGATTGATCCCGCGGCCAAAAAAATCGTCACCACCATCAAGGTGGATGGCAGCGGCGTGGAAGATTTGGCGTTCGACGCGGAATACAAGCACCTCTACCAAGCCGTGAAAGGCAAGAACACCATCGCGGTAATTGATCCGGCCAAAAACACAGTGACGGATGTGTGGCCGCTCGCGCCAGACAAAGGACCGCACGGCATTGCCGTGGTGCCGGACAGCAACGGCCTGCTCGCGGCCTGTGCTGGAAAACTGGTGTTGCTGGACCGCACGACCGGCAAGGTGACATCAACCGTCCCCATTGGCGGCCGCGTGGATGAAATGGCCTATGACTCCGCACTGCATCTTGCTTATTGCTCCACCCGGCAGGGCGGAATTGCCGTCGTGTCCGTCGAAGCCGGCAAATTGACTTCGCTGGGCAATGTGCCGGACCAATCCGGCACCGGCGACATCGCTGTGGATCCCAAGACACACACGGTCTGGATTGTTTATCCGAAAGGCGACGGCTGTTTCGCGCAACCGTTCACACCGGCCAAACAGTGAATGCCGATAACGCGGATTACGTTGATTTTTTGACGCAGAGGCACAACGGTTTTGACGCGAATTGAAGCTTCAGAGAAGTGGCCTTGTCCCGGATTTGTGGGCTACCAAAGTGTGAGCGTGTGAGCTAGAAAGAACACGCATGAACGACACGCAAACTGAACCGCAAAAGCGGAAGAAACGATACGACCTGAACTTCAAACGCTCCGCCGTGGAGCTGTGGCGCGCCGGAGGCAAATCCGCCGCGGCGGTGGCCGCCGAACTGGGCATCAGCGGCCAGACGCTCAAGACCTTGAAGCAGCAACTGGCCGTGCCGCCCCCGCCCAGCACGGGACAAGGCCACAGGAAAAGAGCCGTTTCAAGTGCGGAACTGGGAGTGCGGAGTGCGCCCCAATTTGATTTCCGTCATCGCCAAGCTTCGTGCGCCGAGCCACGCGTCCCGTTGCCCCTGCGGAATGCGGAAATTCGCCCACTACACCTTAACGTGTCGCAACGGTTCTGGTGCATAATTCAGAACTATGCACATGAAAAATGTCGGAGTTGCAAAACCGCAAGATTAGTCAAGCGGCCTGCAATGGCGTTTGCTAGTTTAGCGGGCAAATGAGCGGCACACGGCCAAAGCATGAGACAACGTGGAATGATTATCAGCAGCGCATTCTGCGGGTGTTGACGCATATCCAGGAGCATCTGGATGAGGTGCTGGATTTGGAGGATCTGGCGCGGGTCGCGTGTTTTTCGAGTTTTCATTTTCATCGCATCTTCGCGGCGATGACGGGTGAGACGATTGCGGACCATGTCCGGCGGCTGCGGTTGGAGCGGGCGGCGATGGAATTGAGGTCGGGCGCGAAGCAGGTGATTCAATTGGCGTTGGACGCGGGTTACGAGGCGCATGAGGCGTTCACGCGGGCGTTCAAGGCGGCCTACGGAGTTTCACCGGCGGAGTTTCGCCGTGCGACGGGGATCATCGCCATTCGCGACGCGCCGTCCGGCGTGCATTTCCGACCGGGAGTTCCTTTGACCATATTCAATACAAACCACATCACCACAAAAATCATGAAAGTCATTACCAAAAAAATCAAACCGATGCGCGTGGCTTATTTGCGGCATGTCGGGCCATACGAAGGTGTCGGCCAAACGTGGCTTGACCTCACGGCACAGCTATCGGCGGACAAGCAGCTTCGCAAGCATTCGGTGTTTCAATGTATCGGCATTGGGCACGATGATCCATCGGTGACCCCGGCCTCGGAGCTTCGTTTCGATGCGTGCATCACGGTGGATGAAGACTATGTGCCGAAGAAGCCGGTTGAGGTGCAGACCATCGCCGGCGGCGATTACGCCGTGGCGGTGGCGAAAAATTGCCCGGTCGGGAAAATCAAGGACTCCTTCCCGAAAGTCAAGGACGCCTTCCAGTATCTGTATGGCAAATGGCTCGCGCGGAGTTCCCGGGAGCTGCGGCCTGCGCCGGCCTTTATGATGTCCGAGGGCGCCCGGGACACAGTCGCGCCCAGGAAACAGCGGATGGATATTCATATTTATATGCCGTTGCAACCGAAGCGGCCCCTGAATAAAGCGGAGCAAATGAACATCGAAGTGACGACGCTGGGACCGCAGCGGGTCGCTTATATGCGCCATGTGGGGCCGTATGATGGGTTGTATCAGAAATGGCTGGATTTTACGACGAGGCTGAAGAAGGACGGGCTGCCGCGCAAGGATTCGTTGTTCATCGGCGTGCCCCTGGATAATCCGAAGGTCACACCGCCGGAGAAATTGCGTTATGACGTCTGCGTGACGGTGGATGAAAAGCATGTGCCCACGAAGCCGGTGCGTGTGCGAACGATCGCGGGCGGCGAATATGTGGTGGCGAGGAATTGTCCGATCAGGGCGCTCGCCAAGGGCTATGAGAAATTGTTCCGCTCATGGCTGCCCAAGAGCGGTCGCAAAGCGCGCAAGGCCCCGTCGCTTTTGGTGGCGGTGAATTATCCGGAGGGGATTCCACCGACGTTTGGGTTTACGGATATTTATGTGCCATTGGAGGTGAAGAAGTAAGAATCGGTTGGGAGAATCGCCGTAACTGGATAGCGTCGGAAGATGCCCTGCTGGGATCAATGCGGGATGCCGAACTGGCCAGAAAGCTGAAACGGAGCGTGTCCATTCGTGGTTAAATCCGGTTACCCCAATCGTCCATTCCAAAATGAATACAGGAAAATAGCCGTTACAAGTGCGGATTGCGGAGTGCGCCCCGTCCGCCTTCATTTCGCAATTCCAACGGAATTGAATCATTCAGCCCAGCGTTGACGGTCCGGGCCGAACAGGCGAGGAACGGCTACGCTGGGTTCACGTCCAAACCCATTCATCAACTCTGAAAGAGTTGAATCTTTTCGCCATTTTCATTTGATAAAACCCCTTTGGGGTTTTGATTTTATTTTGACCGATACCCGGCGTAGCTCGTTCCTCGCAACGCCGGGCTGATTGATAAAATCCCTTTGGGATTTCCCGAATCCGTGTTCATCCGCGTCCATCCGTGGTTAAAATTCTTTTGCCCCTTCACTTCACCCATGCGCTGACGGGCTGGCTCCACGGGCCTTGGCCGTGGGCGTTGGCGGCGGCCACGCGGAACCAGTATTTCTTCCCGCCGGCCAAATCCTTCACGATGCAGGTTTGCTTGAAGCAGGTGAGCTGGCGTTTCCAGCCGGTCTGCGTGGCGGGATCGGTGGTGGCTTCCACAATAAAACTGCACCGGCGCACGGGCCGCTTCCAGCGCAGGCGCGCCGTGCCCTCAAAATCCACGGGCAGCACGCGCAATTGTCCGGGCGCGGCGGGCAGGCCGACGGGTTGTTTGTCCCGGACGATGTCCAGTCCGGCGGCGAGCATGGCGGCGGGATTGCCGTTGGTCACCAGGGTGACACCGCTGGCGGCAAAGGTGGCTGTGTCGCGGGCGGCGCGCACCTTTTCGTCGCGGCGGCGCAAGGCGGCTTTCAGGGCAATCTTCAGGCTTTCCACCTCGGCCACGGCTTGCTGGGCCTCGGCGGTGCGACCGGCCACGTCGTGTTGGGCAAACGTCTCGCGCTGCGCGGCAGGAAGCTTGGCAATGCCATCGGCCATGCGCCGGCAAATAGCAAGTTGTTCAAGAATGGTTCGGTTGCCGAAGTTGAGCTTGGGTCTTTTCATGGTTACAGGATGAAATGAGACGGGATTAACACGATTGTCAGGATAAAATTCGGTCGGAGCAAACCGGCAGACGCAGGAAAACCACATGCTTCTTCAGAAAACCGGTCGGAATCATTGGAAAAACAGTAGGGAAACAGAGTTTGAATGGCAATAATCAATTTTTATTTCCATTAAAACATTGTGGACCTGTTGGAACACGACGATTTCCATCTGGAAAAGCCAGATTTCAGGACGGGAAACTGCTTGGACCATATGGCAGACAACACTTCCTGATCTGGAAACTTAATCCGCCATCTAGGAAAGGAAGAAACCCAGTCGGATTCTTACGTTTCCAAGACGGGGAACAGTCTGTGTATGGCAATATTTTTAGTTTATTACCAATAACTGTTCACGGGCAAGACGGCTTTTTCCCTATGCAATCTCGATTCCGACGGGGCAATGGTCGCTGCCGGTCACTTCCGGTCGGATGAACGCGCGCTTGAGGCGCGGGCGCAGCGATTTGGAGACGAGGAAATAGTCAATGCGCCACCCGATGTTCCGGGCGCGCGCCCCGCCCATCGGACTCCACCAAGTATAATGTCCCCCGCCCTGCTCGAATTCGCGATACGTGTCGAGGAAGCCGGCGTTCACAAAGGCGTCAAAGCCCATTCGCTCCTCGGCGGTGAAGCCGTGATTGTGAACGTTGGCCTTGGGATTGGCGAGGTCCATCTCCGCGTGCGCCACGTTGAGGTCGCCGCAGAAAATCACCGGCTTCCGCTTCTCCAGCTTTTTCAAGAACTTCAAAAAATCCGCGTCCCACCGCTGCCGGTAGGCGAGCCGGGCAAGTTCGCGCTGGGAATTGGGCACATAAACGTTGACGAGAAAAAAATCCTCGAACTCGGCGGTGAGCACGCGGCCTTCCTTGTCATGCTCGGCAATGCCGATGTGCGGCACGACATTCAACGGCCGCGTCTTCGTGAAAATAGCCGTGCCGGAATAACCCTTTTTCTCCGCGCTGTTCCAGCAGGTCGTGTATTTCGCGGGCCAAAGCTGCTCCACCTGATCGGGCGTGCATTTGGTTTCCTGTAGGCACAGCACGTCGGGCTTCTCGGCGTCGAGAAAATCAAGAAAGTTTTTCTTGAGCACGGCGCGCAGGCCGTTCACGTTCCAGGAAATCAGTTTCATATGAAAAAGAATAAACCACGGATGGACACGAATAAACACGGATTTAATCATCCTCGTCCTCCTGCTCGTTCTCGTCCTCGAAACCGCACGATTACGAGGACGAGAACGAGGACGAGGAGGATTGGGAGGCGTTGACGGCGCGAGGGTGGATAGCTACGTTGCTACGAACGGAATGAAACATCTGACAAAATGGAGCGGTTTGATTCTCCTGCTCATCGCGTCGCAAGGAGTGTCCGCCGACGAACCGTGGCAGGAGGCGCTGGAGCGGATGCCGCTGGCTGCTTCAACAACGGAATTGAACCGAACGAACTGCGTGCCGCTGATGCTGGACGCCTTCCAGTCGAACGGCGTTGTGAAGGCGCTCATTTTCATGCCGGGCGCAACCGATGAACTTTGCTTTTTCCGACGCGCGCACGCGACGCTGACCAACGCCAATCCCACGCTGCTCGACGCGGTGACGGCGCTGACAAATCAAACTTTCATCCAGGCCACGTTCCAGCCGCCGCTGCTGCTGCTGCACACAACGGAGGATTCGATGGACGTGATTGCCACCGTCAAAAACAAATCCACGGCGACGAAATTGCATCAGCGGCTCATGCCCGGCCGCGTGCAACTCGAAGACGCCGATTGGGGGGTCGTGAGAAGCACACTCAAGGGTAAATTGAACATCGGGCTGCGACCGTTTGAAAACGCGATGGATTCGTGGCATTTTTACCGGCACGACTTCGCGGCGTGCGGCGTTACGGATTGGGAGATGCTGGAAACCTTGGCGCTGGCGGGCAAAACAACTTTCACTGTGAACTGGCTCACGACAACCTTTCAGCCGGACCGGCGCGAAGGGGTCGCACCCAAGCTGGAAATATTTCCGGTCCGTTAGAATTGGCTCGTCAATCAGCCAACGCCTAGGAAATATTTCATTGTTGGACTGACCTCTTTATGGCTGTTAGACTTATAGGCAGACGCGCGTGATATGAATTCATTGATTTTCCAGTCTGAAAAATTCCTGTGCGTTCGTGGGGGACAGCATCATTGAATAACTACCATTTGTAAAAAGTGGGTCAGTTGGAAAAGTTTGCCAATTAGTTGAGCCAAGATCGAGGTTTCTCCGCAAGAACAATCCGCTTGACGAAGCAATGGCAGGCCAGGAAACGTTCAGATACTTGCCGCAAGGAAAGATGCTAAGACTTGGCAGATACCGCGCTTTGAAAATTGGCCCGATACCGTCGGCCACAACAAGCTGGCTGCCATCGGCCGAAAATGCAGCAGCGACCCAGAGGGACTGCGGAGATGGTTGGTCAGGCATCACGGCGAAGGTCGCTCCGAAGTCGGTCGAGAGATATATGGTGCTGTCTGTTATGGGTCCGACAGCAACCAACTTAGAGCCATCTGCCGAAGCCGCTGTTGAAAGAAATCCGAGTCCTAGAGTTCCGTCAATAATGTTCGTGGTCCATGTCACTCCACCGTCCGAAGAAGCGCAAACAACACTGTCTAGGAAGTTCTCTCCCAAATAAGATGTTGACATGTGCCCGCCGGCCGCAATGAGTGTCATTCCATTCGACGACGCAGCGACAGAAGTCCAAAACGAATTGCTCGCAGTATTGGCCGCTACCCATGTCGATCCAAAATTTGTAGATATGTAGATTGGGTCTCCCCAGCTACCAGAGCCGGCAATTAACTTTTCACCATCGGCCGAACAGGCAACACACAGCGGTTGTCCGATTAAAAAAGTAAGGCTTGTTGGCACCCATGTTGCCCCGGCGTTCGTAGAGGCATAAATCAGGCCGCCTGCCGCCAGAATCCTTGTTCCGTCTGCGGAACAGGCGACTCCCGTCCAATGATTATTTGGAGCCTGGGTGACATTCCAGGTGGCTCCCCTATTCGTTGAAGCACAAATAGGCCCGCCTCCATTTTCTCCCGCAACAGCCACTTGTATTTTTCCGTCCGCTGAACACGCCACCCCAAACCATTCGGCGACAGGCGCGTTGGTGGCCTGAATCCACGTGAACCCCGAGTTTGTCGAAACCATAATAGGTCCAGTCCCCGCCGCCGCAACCAACGTCGTGCCGTCCGCCGAAGACGCGATGGCGTTCCATTGATCGGAGCCCGAGACATTGTCGAGAATTCGTGTCCAAGTTTGCCCAGAGACCGAAAAATAAATCCCAAGCAAGAGAACGATGATAGGTCTTTTCACAATGAGATGCCAATTCGTATGGCGTCTTCGACACTCCGAGAATTTCGCGGTTGATGCAAGCAAAAAGTGGTAAGATGGCGAGAAGTTCAAAATGCTATAATGGTAACCGTTTTAAAAAAAGGTCAGTCCCGAATGGCGCTTACATAAGGGCATTCTTCGATAGTTTTTGTGACTGCTTGCGATTGCGTTCCACGAACATTTCGTGGCGCGGTTTGGTAA